>Ga0123342_1000024_pt1 | contig 136210 bp, 62 predicted proteins | sample Turbeawhitnodule_FD_89960 | JGI IMG/M metagenome (GOLD analysis project Ga0123342, IMG submission 89960) | Root nodule microbial communities of legume samples collected from Mexico - Turtle bean Mexico white nodule | ecosystem: Host-associated > Plants > Roots > Nodule | place: Mexico: Nepantla... | reverse complement strand
AGCAGCATGAAAAAAAAAGATAATGCACACACGACACACTCCATTCATCAATTGGAAATATAGAAAACCTCCCATGACAATCCGTGTCCCAACACAATAGGAAATATATATAAATATATTTATGCCATATATGAGCTAAGAATAACACTTAAATGTCAAAGAGGGCCAATAACATAATTAAGAAGGATAAAAGAATACCAATAAACAGATTTAACCCAACACAAATGAGCAGCATTGCATTAGAACATTTTCCATAAGAGGGACACTGATGCCTTAACTTTCAATTGCGCAATTAACACCAATTGAAGGTCAAGTGAAAGATCCTTCACCAATTTGAACAAATTTCAGGAAACAAATACCTACCGATAAAATGCAACCAAAAACAGAAAAAAGAAAAAAAAATCCACCAACTCAAACAAAATTTATCCTGAATTACTAACAAAACCAATAGCTTCTGCAGTTTCTTTCAACGAACCCTAAAAAGGAGAATCAATAAAAACAGGCACAAGCCATAACTCAGCCGTTTCTTCTATTTCATTCAATTAAATCTCTAACAAACAGAAACAAGCCATCTACACGAATCCAATTCGGCAGGTAAGGAGAAATTCGCTACGCAAACAGAGGATCTTACGCGAAAAACGAATCTGTCAAGGAAGAACCTGGCCGCGAAACTGGCGAAGGCGAAGTAGATCGCGGCGGAGAATTGCGAGGCGTGCGGCGTCGCATTCTCGGTCCAGAGGAAATCCATGGCGGATTGCAATAGCTGCAGTTCAAGAACAAAACGTAGAGAGAATGAGTAACGAGAACAGCACAGACAAAGATCATTCACAGCATCAAAGGAACCGCAGAAGTTTTCATGTATCGAAGCGATAGCCACAGCGAGATCGGATTCTTACCTGATTTCAAGGATGGCTTCGCTGGCGGCTTCGTGAGTCGTGAAAGCGGAAATGCGCGCAGAGGAAGAAGCCAACGAAACGACGGAGGGAAAGTGCGTGCGAAAGAGGGAGGGAGAGAGAGCTGAAACGGAAAAATGCAAAACGAAATGAAAAATGAAATGCTTAGAGGTTTTGATTTTTCTTATTTTGTTTTATTCGTTTAATCTTCTTCTCCCACTTTCTTTTTTCATTCGTTACTATTTATTATTTATATAACATTTTATTTATTTATTGATTTATTTATTATAACTTCTGTTCCTCGTGAAACCTTCTCGTTGAATTAATTAATTAATTAATTTAATATAATTTCATTTTTTGGGCGGGCCCACCTTTGGACCTGTAATACGTCCACGTGGCGATGAGTTGTTCGTCCTGCGATTTTTCTTTCTACCAACTTTTTTTCCCCCTCGTGAATTGAATCTGACTTTTCTTTCCATTTTCAACGTTCTGCTCTTTGATTTCTCTAACCAGTTTCTTCCCCTTTATTTTACTTTAGATTTAAAAATCTTGTGTTATTATGAACCAAAACTAGATTTAGTTGTAGGCGTGGTAATAAAACCAGATAAGGATAAATCCTTATTTTACAACTTTTTTAATTTACTATTTTAATTATTTATTTTATTATAATATAAATATTTTATGTGATATACTAGTCTAATTCAGGAGTTAAAGCAAATGAAATTTTATATACTCACTCTCTCATGTTTTTTAGGAAAAAATCGTGACGGAGCACCGATTTCTAAAACGGACAATACCTGTGATTGACCTAACAATACTATCTATGTACCATAGACACGGAAACCACATGGACACAGATATACGTATCATCTCTAAAATGTAGGACACGAATCTATATATTATATAATTATGAATTATATAAATTGACAATAAAGATTTATGTGCACAAGTATGTTTCAAATTTTGTTTAGAGTAGAAAGATGTTTTTCATGACTGATTCAAAATTATTTTTTCTTTATTTTTATAATCATAATAAAAATTTATACAATAAATTTGAGTTTTAGAAAATTAATACATTTATCCTTTTTAAAATTGTGTTAAAACTGTGTTAAAATTGTCAAAAATCTAACAAATATTTTTTTGAATTAGACATTTTACCGATATGTGTCCTACGAGTGTCGGTGTTCGATATGTGTGTCTAACATTTAAGAGGAGTGTTCGAGTCTCAGGATGCTATCTCTCCGATTTGAGGTCGAAATATTGGCGTCGTCCTCAACTAGCGGAAATTCACTCCTCTTATCACATTTATTATCTAAATATTAAAATTATAAATACTAACTAATTTTAAATAAATTATATAGTTAATAATTTAATTAAAAATATTTTATCACCTATTAGTTGTATAAGTTATTAGTATTTGTTTAAAGGGGTGGAGGAGTATTTGTAGCAAATAATTTAAGGTGGATTTTTATTCAACTTTATTAACTCATAACACTTCCTATTGTTTTGAACTCACTTAATTAACACTTTAACACTTCCATGATTTCTAATCCTTGATTACAGTATAACATTAATTACTTGCAGTTTTTTTTTTGTCTAATTAATGCCAAAATCAATTCCCATCATTCATTTCCACTATCCTTTTACACTACTTTGAAAACCCTATGAAAAGGACCTAAAATTTATATAATCTATGTAATTCATTTACTATCTTTTAATGAACTATAGGGAAATATTTATAACAATCAAAACTTGGTATATAGTGTTTACATGTAAAATGAGAAAAATTACATCAAAGTTTCAAATGCATGATTATCAAAAATTATTTTATGAAAATGATATCAGCTTTCGGATTATGTAATCCAGAATATAACCAGATTACATAATCCATAGGCTTATCTTAAATCCAAAAAAGACTTCTAAATTTTATAAATCTAAAGAACACTTACCGATTCAAAAACAACATCTTGTAAAAAACACTTACCGATTCAAAAACATCTTCCAAAACATCTTCCAAATTATGTATGGAGTGACACAAAAAAGAATAAAAATATATTTTCATATTTAATATGAGGTGACACAAAAGGATATGGAGGTGCAGGAAGAAGCAGTCACAACGCCATAGAGAAATCTAATGGGCTTGACCCAACTGAAAAATGGTAGTTTCTTCCTGCACCCCCACAAGGTTGCGTAAAGACAAAATTGTCCCTCTATAAACTATACATTTATTTATTTTCGTATTCCGGATTCTGAAATCCGGTAAATTTTCGGATTGGCGCTTCCAGTAAATTTTTGGATTGGCGCATCCGGTAATCTCCCGGATTGATGTTTCTGGTAATACATGAGTAATAGTGTTAATCCAAAATAAAAAAATACAAAACATCCATAATTGAAAAAACCATTCTGGATCCACCAATTCATAATTCAAAATATGCATTCTGGATTCAGAAATCCATAATTGGAAAAATCATTCCAGATCCACCAATACGTAATAGAAATTAGGCTTCCGGATTCAGTAATTCAGAAATCAATAATTTATGTAAACTTTGCTTCCGGAACACCCCTCATCCGGAATGCAACATGATTCACTTCCAGATTGATGAATCCGTAGCACACTCCCAGATCCCGAAATTGTGGGGGTCAGTTTCGGAATTTACAAAAGTGTGGGGGTACAGGAAGAAAAATGTAGGGGTGCATGAAGAAACTGCCTGAAAAATTGGACATCAACCCAAATAAAAAGCTCTGAAAAATAGAAGACAAAACACCATAACTTACTAAGGAAAAAGTACAGTGAAATAAGAAAAAGTCTCTGAAATCAAATTTGTGTCTCAGAGTTAGTTATGAGTAAAGGGAAGATATTAGCATCTTAAAAAGTCTGTCCTAAACTATTATTTTTTCATTAAATATTAATATGATCATAAACTTTGTTGATGAAGTCTAAGTTGTGATCCAAGGGAGAGGATTCTTCAACGTTTAAAAATAAATGTGATTTTTTAAAATATTTATTTTCTCTAAAATTATCAAAAATATACAAAAACAAAGGAAATATTTTTAAATTTAGATCCGGATTGACGTTTACTTTTTTTTAACCATTGGAAATAGAAATTCCAGATTTACATAATTCTTTTCGTAAACAGATTTTTGATAGCATTTATAAGTAGTTTAAAGCTTGAATTGTTTTATAAAATATTTTTACATTAAATTTTTTAATTATTAAGTAAATTTGAAATTTAAAATGATAATTAATTATTCAAAATTATTATCAAAATTTTAATTATTAAATAAGTTTAAAAGTAGCTTTTAAAAGAAATAAGTTTAAAAGTAGCTTTTAAAAGAAATAAGTTTAAAATTTAACATGATAATCAATCATTTTTAAAAATAAAAAGGAAAATATTTTTTTAATTAGTCCTAAAATAACATGATAATCAATCATTTTTAAAATTATTATTAAGTGAATAAAAAATATTACATGATGATAAATTATTTTTAGAAATAACTATAAAATATACTAATTTTTTATTATTTATCATAATATTAAATTTGAATTCATAATATATGTTTTTGTTATATAAGTCAAAGAAATTATAATATTTTTTTTCTGTTTAGTTAAACTAAATTTGAAAAGTAAGAACATAACCAAAATAAACGCTTATCTCATGAGAAATTAAACTAAAAGCAAAGACACATAAAAGTGTTTGAAAATGGAAGAAAAGAAGATTGAGGGTGATGATAAAGCTTTGACGTGGAGACATATGTGCATAACACTATCACTCACACTTAACACATCATCACCAGTCCATACGAATTTAACAGAAATGGCCAAATTAGATACGGAAGAAATTGATTTTTTTTTAAATTACTATATCAAATTTACTATTGACCCCTTAACATAGGGATAAAAAAGATAATTATACCAAAATGATATTTCTACTTAAAAATCCTTAAACTGATACACTTAGATTTTTTTGGACTAACCATAACTCAGTCCATTGAAGACAAAATATATTATGTTGTTGTTAATGACTTCACTAGATGAACATGAGTAAGATTCTTACACCACAAGGACTAGTCTTACAAGGTTCTGAATAAGCTTTTCAAACAAATCCAAAATATAAGAAATGATTTAATGTTTTATCCTGAATGGATAATATGATGAAGTGGACTTTAAGCCTAACTCAACCCCGTAAAATCAACTCATAAGGTGAGGTTTGCACACACTTATATACAATGAATTGTCCTTATCTCTAGTCGATGTGGGATCTCCAACCGGTAATGATACATTGACAACCCACATTTTCTATACCGCTCTCAATACTATTATTTTAATATTTTTCATATCATTTAATTCCAAACTTATCTTTTATTATATATATTTATTTCTAAAATCATCACATCAAGAATTATAAACAACTTTATGGGTTGTCAAAACATCATTTTCCATCTGAATATTTAATTCCGAAATTGATGAAAGAATCTTGCTTGAATATTTTGAGAGTTCTAAAGCCTATGAAGTACACAACTCTAAAACTTTAGTGTTTGCCATTCATGTAAACTACCACATGCCTAATAAATGGTAATAATTTGTAATTAAGAAAAAAATTGACTTTAGTAATTGTCATCATTGTCTTCCACGACTCTCTTGGTCTTGTTGTATGGGTTTCTCTATATATATGTATATTTGTATACTTTCTCTCTTGCTCTAGCTCTTGCCTTGTCTTTTGTGTTTACACCTTCGTTCCTTATTCTTTGTGAGCTTTCATGAGGGTCGCCACCACTATGAACATTATATGAGACTCTGGTTCACCGTGGGTAGTTAGATGGTGGAGGGTGATTTCAGTGGTTCAGTTTAATTGCTAGGGTTAAGGTGGTTGGGTGACCATAAACAAGATGAAGGAGATGTGTTCTTTGCTATCTAAAAAATGATACTACATCAACTCTAATAACAATCACTATAGAATACAACCAGTTTTCAATTTGCATACACATATCAAATTTTTAGTTTCAATGTTATGTTGAATAACATTATTAGATGATCACTTCCTCTCTTTCACCACTATAAACTTTTGACATCAATTATATCATCTTTAAAATATCTGGAAACATTAAAAAAAAAATATTAAATAATAACCAAAACTAAAGATAACAAATAATTAATCACTATATTAACTAAATTAGATAATGTTTTAGAGACTAAAAAATTATTTGTATCTAAAGTGATTTCTATTATTAATAAAAATTATCAGGGTTTTAGCTATTAATATTTTAGATTATAAATTGATTTCAATTAGTCTTTTAGAAACTTATTTAGAATCTAAAATATTAGTAGTTAATACCTTGGTAGCTAATGGTTAGATACCAATTTAAAGATCAACTTATAAATTTTTATTAATAATAGAAACTATTCTAATTAAATACCAATAATTTTTAATTTCTAAAATGATTTCTAATTTAATTTAATAGAAACTAATTATTTTTTTCTCTAAAAGTAGTTATAATTTGATGATTTTCTTGTAATGAATCTTTCAGATCATTTCAATGTTTCTCTCTCTCTTTTTAATTTTCTCCTACACATGTTCAATAAATTGTGTCTCACTCTTTTTTTAATTTTCTCCTACACATGTTCAATAAATTGAGGTTCACAAATATTTTGAGTAGTGATGGGTTAAACTCCTGAATGAAATTATTCCATTTTTGGGACCACAATCAGGAGACTACTGTAAAGTATAAGCAGGAAATAAATTTGTGAACAGACAGATTCAGATAAAAAGAAAGTGTAATATGAGGCTAGAATGTAAAGAATGAGAGGTCCCCTTTAGAGCTCTATGAAAGTTCAGGCCTATATATGTAACACATTATTATAAGTAATAATAAATATTACCTTTTTGTTAGATAGATAGCACTGAACTATTCAAGAAGAGAAAATATCATGTGGGAATCAAACACATAAAATGAATATGAATTGTGATAAAGACACTAGTAGTTGCTAATAGTGTATGAAATTATTAGTGATGTTGGTACAACAAAACTGGAGGTCACTTGGGGAAAAAAAGTTACTTTGATAAGTATAAATGAAAAGACATTAATTTATAACCATGATTAAATAGTGAACTTTAAGTCTAACTCAACTTCATAACCCTACTTATAAGGTGAGGTTTACACCCACATATACTATGAAATGTCTTAATTTCAAGTCGATCTGAAATTTTCAACACACCCTCCTCATACTGAGACTGCCAACTCGTGCGTAAAACTACGTATTATGGGTGACCTGATAAGACCAACAAACACTAGGATAAACTTAAAATGACTATGATATCATATTAAGAAGTAAACTTTAAGCCTAACTCAATCTCATAAATCGGCTTATAAGATATATACTATGAAATGTCCTAACTTTAGTCGATGTGAGATCTTAAACAGTGTGCATGATTGTCGACGTATCAAATTTTTTTCTAAGAAAATAACTTTTGGTCCACTGTGCAAATGCAAAAGGCACAGTATGAGTCGTTTCAAAATCTCCAACAAATCCACAAGGTCCAATAATTTTTGATGTACTATTTTGGTCCCCGCATCATCACCACCAAACATGAACAACCTTCATGCCCTAGAAAGGTTTACAATCCCTCTGCAAAGGGCATCGCCTTTTTCAGCCGGCTAATTAACTACCAACACATGGCTTTTTCATAGTCACACCTTGTGACTTCTACTGAAGAAATATGAATTATCTACCATGCGAAGGGAGCCACGTTGCCCTTTGGAGTTTATTATGGTAATGTCAAATTTTACACCAGATTGGTGCTAGATTTGTTTTCTTCATTCTCAGCACTCTACAAGTTCTGAATCTATATTGGTCGATTAGAGATCGAAACATCTCTTTCTTTACAAGTGAGTGCAAACTTCATCTAATTAGGTTTAAAGTTTACTTCTTCATATGGTATCAGATTCATTTAAAGTCTATTTTAACAAATGTTTGATGGGTTTATCAAAGTACATCTCATAAGCCGATTTTGTGAAGTTGAGTTAAGTTTAAAGTCCACTTCTTAAAAAATATTATGTCCCATTTTTTTTAAGAGTTTAAATTGTTTGAGAAATGAGATGGAAGGACAACAATGAAGCTAAAACTTCGTACCATAGATCCATGAGTAATCTTGAAACTATTATAGGGGACCATTACAGGGCTTTTTCCCCTTGAAATCCAAGACATTAATCCAAGACATTAAGGTTATATTATATTACATTCCATTATAGGAGCATTGAATAGAGCTAATGAACTAAATCTCCATTAGTTGATAACATTCATTATTCGTAGAACTTGCACACTGAGACTAATTAATTGTACTAAGCTATGCCACCATTTACAAATAGGATAAGCATGAAGTTACTTGGAAGAAGAGACCAATGTTTGGGTCCTCGCTTTAAAATAGGAGGTGAAGTTGTTTTGGGTTAAGGAGGAGGAATCAATATGAAGTTGGGTGGCAAGGAATTCCAAAAGTTTAATATATGATGAATAAAGCAAGATTTTATGATATAATCATATTTGATTCAATTCAATTGGTTTCTCCAAAATCTTGTTGGTAGACCATACAGAGGAACTGGGAATGGGCTATATTGGATTCCATTCTGATATCCCACAACCTCCCACCTGTCATCCAAAGAATTCAACACAGTGAGTTACTAACCACTCTCATCATCCTATTGGGGATTCAAATAACAATGTAAAACACTTTTTATACCAATTTTGTTGGACATCGACACTCATACAATATCGACACTCATATAATATTTATTGGTGAAGTGTCTAATTCAGAAAATATTATTGGATTTATGAAAATTCCAACATGATTCTAATACAATTTTAAAAAGCAGAAATACATTAATTTTTAAAAACTCAAATTTATTGTATAAATTTTTATGTTATAAAAAAATTGAAACATATTTGTACACATAAATCTTTATTGTCAATATACATAATTTATAATTATATAATATATAAATATGTGTTCTCATTCTTATAATTTTGAGATTATACGTATCTCTATGTACGTGTCGTATGAGTGCTACATAGCTTTTTACTCAATTTTTGAAATTTTACCTGTACTTTGTTACTAGATGATGAATTAAGATGAACATGTTCAATTTGGCAAGCTCATTTCCTGGACAAGAATGCACTCCATTGCCGAATGGCATGAAAGTATTGGGCTTTGGAGAAACCTGCAGCCATATACAGTTGAAATATATGTTCAGAGAATATTTATATATATAGGGATTGGCTTTTTTAAACAAATATTTGTTTGAGTGATTTTGCAGGATAAGGTACCTCAAACCTTGAAGGGTCAAAATTTTGAGGAGAAGGGTGGAATTCTGGATTATGATGGATGTTCCTGAACAGTGGCATCACTTTCCAACCCTTGGGTATAAGATATCCTTAACAATTGCACGAAAGAACAGTTTAGGAAATAGTAAAAGGTTTTGAGGATTAAAATTCCCATAAGTGTACAGGTAAAAGAATATTCTGTCTCAAATTCTTACCTTTGTATACCACATCAACCACTGCTTCCCTAAAAGTAAATGATATGATGCTTGCCATTCTAAGGCTTTCCAAAATCACCTGCAAAGATACACATGATCCAAGTTTGCTTTCAGATTAAACCAAGACCATTGTTTTGCATCATATTTGCAGCAGTTTTTATATACCATACACACCCTATGAGTAATTGGCATGTTTCTGGTCTGATTCCATGTCAATGGCTTCTTCCCTTCATCATTGGCTTCATACACTGCCATTTGCTCTGCCTGCAAAACAGTTCCGTTGACTCATTAATTAGCCTAACTTTTTTGTGGTGGTGGCCTACATGGATTTGCAAAATCTTTTTGGGAGACAAACAAGTCTTACTTTGATTGCTTCAAGAAGTTTCTGGTCATCGTGAAGATACTTGAGAATCCATGTTAGAACACTTGCTGTGGTATCCTGAGCTGCAAATAGCACCCCAATTACATTATCAGCAATTTGGTCGTCACTTAGCATTTCTCCCTTTTCATCCTTGTAGTTCAGCAAGTGGCCTAACAGATCCTTATCCTCCAATCTCTGCTCCTTTCTCTTACAGATGATCTCACTTATAATCTCTCTGATCCTCCTCCTTGCCTTCAAAACATGTCAAAAAATATTCATCAGACAGAGTAAAATGACACAGAATCTGATCCCAAGTTTCAAATGATTTTCTCAGACAAGTATTTGTAAAGAGAAGTAGTACCATCACACTGGTTAACACACTTGTCCTAATAAACTACTCAAATTTATAGCTAAATACAAAATAGTGAGTGAAACTCATTTACCAAGAAGAAAGATTCACAAAATCTTGTGACTTTTAACATATTTTTACCAATAACAAAAATCACGTTTAAAAGGGTATGTCAGTGAACCAATAAGAAGTTAGTCTGATTGTTACCGTACTTGGTCTTCTGAAGTAAAGTTTTTAGTGGAAAAAACGTGATGAGAAGGAGACTCACAAAAATTAATATCTTATAAGTAAATGTGAACATTTGTCTATTATAAATGATGTGATAAATGATGTGATGAGATATGATTGTTGTTACTTCAAGTATCAGCGTAATTGAAATACTGAGATACAGTGTCAGCGTAATTGAAATACTGAGATACAGTGTCAGCGTAACTGAAATACTGATATATCAAATTGCACAGTGAAGCATAACTGAAATACTGATAAATTAGACATCACTATAGCTTACCAGAAGTGCTTTTGAGTATGCAGTTCCAGGTATCCTGTTTGGAAAAGAGTTGTAGCCTTTCTCTACTATGCAGTAGTTTTCCTTAAGCTGGTCTCTATATTTGCGTTCCAAGTGACCAAAGACAGAGAGGATGCCAATATTGAAAGAGAACTGCGAAGAAGAAAGAGTTAAGGTAAGACATATGAGTTGGGAAACAATAATGGAGGACCCAGTCAGAAGAAAATCAACAAGGAATCAACAAATGAAAACAAAACTCAACGCCATGCAATAAAAGTATCGAATAAGACAAGACATAAACCGAAAGTAGACCCACTGCTACTCCCACTACAGCAAAACGAGATTCACAAACTCGAAAAACATCATATCAAAATCAACCTTTTTCATTTCTTGGAAAGCGTTGATGACTTGTCCAGCGGAAACCCACGACTCCAAGGAGGAAACAACCTCGGTTTCGATGTCTGGGATGAGTTTTCTAATGCTTTCAGGGGAAAGAGAGGTTTGCACCAGCTTCCTGATGCGAGTGTGATATTCTCCTTGGTGGAAGAACAATGCAGAAGGGCCTATTAGCTTCTCTTTGCTTTTGGGGTATGTGGGCTTGAACAAGTGAGCATGAGTCACCAACACAAAACGTGCAGCCTGGGGGCTGCCCAACATCACGCAGGGACAACCTAGTATGCGTGTCTTAAAGATTTCTCCATATCTGATTAATTAAGAAATTGTGAAACTAAGTTAGCACCAGCACCACCATGTTGGTTTAAGCTCCATGCAAAAGAAAGCATAGAAAGAAAAAGAAATTAAGAACCTTTTTTGCTTAGAAGCAAAGAAGATGTTAGGGTCCTGAGAATAGAGTTGAAGGGTCTCTCCCACGTAAGGCCAACCCATTGAGCCAGGTGGAAGCTTAGGCTTAGGAATCTGTTGAGGTTTCTTGTGTTTCTTTATCAATGGATATGAAAGAAGGGATGAGAAGAAGAGGAAAATGCATAAGAAAAGAGCAATGATCTCCATACACACGTAGCAACTCTCTCTCACTCTCTCTGAGTTTCTGCTGATGGATAGGAAGAAGAATAATGCGTTTTCTCTGATGGCTTTTGAAGTCAATGAAGGACCCGTTTGTGTTGAGATTGGTTTTATAGAGGCAGAAACGTGGTGGGGGCACGGGTCATTATCTAACTATAATCAAATTTAAAGTGGAAATCTCTAGAATCATCATTTTCGTCTGTTCATATTTTACCATACTGTGTTGCCATGCCAAAACCTCATTTTTCATGTTAGATCAAGTTTTAGTTTCAGAGTTTGCGTTTTCTATATAAACAAAAGTGTTGGAGATTCGATATCGAAAAGAAATTTCATTGTATATAAAGAGAATCGATAGCGAAAAGAAATTTCATTGTATATAAGGAGAACCCATAGCGAAAAGACATTGTATAGTGAATCCAAATCTCACCTTATGAATTGATTTTATAGTGTTGAGTTAGTCTTAAATTACAGTTCAAGCACTACAAGAAAATCATGAAATAAAAACTAATTTTTAAATAATTAGTTACAATAGTAACTAAAATAGATACCATTTTAGAAACTAAAAATAAAATTGGTTTCTAAATTAGTTTCTATTATTTTTTATTATTGTTAAATTGTTTCTAAATTGATATCTAATTAGCAACTAAGGTTTTAACTACCAATTATTTAGTTTCTAAATTTGGTAGCAAAAACATTGGTGGCTAATTAAATACCAATTTAAAAACTATTTAACAATAATAGAAACTAATTTAGAAACCAAATTTTCCTTTAGTTTCTAAAATGGTCTGTAATTTAGTTACTATTGTAACTAATTATTTTGGTTTTTACAAATTAGTTTCTATTTTATGATTTTTTTGGAAAAACAGAGATTGCATTAACAACACTCGTGGATGATAAGGTAACATAAATAGCAGGAGTTAAAACATGGCAGTGTATGTCTTCATTCTCTCATGGGTACGTATGATTAGAGATTTTTTTTTAAAATTATCCATGTGTACAAGTTCTAGTTTAAAAAACTAATTCTATTTATAAAAAATACTGTTTTAAAACAAGGATTCACTTTTTGAAGAAAAGTAATTGAAGGGATATTTTTAAAATACAATTTCTCTTGTCTATTTTATTTTAATCGAAACTTCACTTCGAAAAAAGGAAAAAAAAAATATATTAAAATTTTGTAATATATATACTTAAAATAATAAAATATATTGGTATTACTAGTTTTTTTTATTAAAAAAATCTCCATAATGAATAATTATGTATGATAATTTGGTAATATTTCACATTCCATGTGCCATTAGAACTAAAAAGAAGATGAAACCGTATTTTCTTGGAAGAACAACTTAAGAAGTTTTCAGAAGTTTTAAAATGGATTTGACATTTGGATTTGGACACTTTTTTTTTCACTTCTTAAAAAAAAAAAGATTCAGTTTTACGAAACAAGAGTGTTGAAATGGGACCTGTACGAAGGGGACAACAACCACTGAGGTTAAAAAGGTAATTAGAAATTATGTTTGGAAAATAAGCATGTGACATATTGTTTTAATAATAAAATATTGTATTTATATAATCATGATAAATAAGATTTTGAAATAAAATTATATTATTTTTAGTTTTTAAGGTAGAGTGTTATAAGATTATTCACCTGCATAGTATTACTTACAAATACACTCATAAAAATATACGAAATAAAGCAACTGAAATATCAAATATATATATATATATATGGATGAAATTATATTTTAAATAAAACTTAATTCAATTTAATCCTGAAATTTGAATAATTCCTCACTAGGCCAAATTAAAAAATAATAATAATAGTTCAAATTTTAAAAATAATAGTTGTAGAGATGTAATATATGTTAAATTTTGACAAAGTGCCATCACTAAAAATTATTAATAGTTGGATTATTACAGAGAATTATTAATTAAGTGACCAGAAATTCTTGTAAATAACATGTCATATGAAAATATCTTCAAATAAAAATGATTAATCTCAATCGAAGGACTAACTTAAATACTTACTCAAGAATTCGTAATCATATTTTTAAAATATCATATATAATCATTATATTCTAAAACATTGTCAAGTAATTTTTCTTTACAACTATATCATGATTTTAATGATTATCGTAACTATAATTATCTTTATTGGTGACATGGTATGATATAAGAAATACAAACAAACCATGGTTATAGTGATCATAATGATTAAATAATAATAATAATGATAAAACAACTATTAATACAAGAGTAGAAGTTATAATCATAATAATATCATACATAATATATCATTCTTACATATAAATATCTTAATATCTATTTATCCTAAAAGACGGACATAAAGTACAAAATTATAAACTTAAAAAAAAAGTTAAACGATCAAATAAATATATAAATTTCTAATCCCAACATTATTATTATTAGTTATAATTATGAAATATAGATTTTATATTTAAAAATATGTATTTATTATAAAGTTTAGATTGCATAATGTGTGCGTCATCCTGTACGATGATGATTAGGATGTTTATTTATAAACTTGAATAAATATTATATTATTTAATAAGTGAGAGTTGTACGTCTTGGTCTCCATCAATAGATTGATCGACAACACGAATTCAATTATGCTTAAGTAGAGTTAATGAAGTTAATCAACAATTAAGAGTTAGGTAATACACTTCTAAGTATGATCTAAGCTCTTTAATCTGACCCAATAAGAAAAATTCACTGAAATAATATAAATAACCAAGATCCCAAGAATCAGGTACGTCATCATACAATGCTCAGATTACATATCACCAAATACTAAAACTGACTTGAACATCGAAGTGTCTTTCGAATCTAGATTACGAGAAGACCGAAAGATGGAACGAGCAGAGAGAAAGAAGAAACTTGCAGGAAAAGGAGTTGAAATACAAACCGAACTGATCAAGAAAAAATAAAAGTGATCTCAATAATTCTCTAAGCTTCAATCCCGTTAATAATTATATTTATTATACTAGATAGTAAAATTCATAACCAAGTAAAATTAAAGATAGTTAAAGTGACTAAAAATGTTTTATGAGCTAGTAATACGTAAGATAGAGGGAAATTATTAGTAAATTTAAAAAATAAAAAAAAAGAATAAAGTATTTTTAAAAAATAAGTTAATTAGGTCAACGGCAAGAAAGTAAGGAGGGGCATCGTAAGAGAAAACCGACCCAAAGCTGGGTCACTTTCTGATAGTGTTTAGTCGGTGTGCGTCATACAATAATTATTGGGATGACAGTTGTCATATTTAATGCAAGAAAAAGTGTAGTTTTTATCTAACAAAATTATATTTCTTCTTTCTTATTCATATATATTTTATAATCTTCTACCATAAATTATTTACTACAATCGATAAATCTCCAAAATCTATAAGAGATTTGATTGAAAATATGTAAAATGTTCAAATATAGATAAATAAACGAATGTCTCTTAAGTTTTATGTTTTAAAATAATTTAAAATAAAATTGGTTATGTACGGTAGATACCGGACGGACGTGGCCGACCGACCGAAGACATAATAAATGCAAGAGCATTTATGTAACAAGCCAAAGTAGTTAAGATACACTTTCGAAAAATCAAGGAGAACACGCTTAGAGAAGATATGTTCCCCGGGTATTCTGGGGCACGACTGACAAGATCTATCCATAACCACCCTGAGCCCAAGGGATAGAAAGCCCATTAGGCAATCCTATAAATACTGTGCTCAAGCCAGAGGAAAGTACGTTTTCATTCACTTATTGAATCACACTTAGAATCTCTTACTTACTTGAGCGTTAGAGTGCCTTCGCAGGTATCCTCTCCCGCCCGACCGAAAGAGACACCAAGAAGGAGCGACCGACCGAAGGAGAAGAAGATCGACACGTCAACAATTATACCACGTCAACCGACCGTGCCTGGGCTCATCTCTCCACTCAGGTACAGGTTAAATAAATGTAAACTTTTAAAAAAAATATATCTAACTTAAAAATGTTTCTAATCTATCAAATTTTAGACCCAAATTCCATGAAGAAAAAGCAATTAAAAGAAATAAAAGGTGAAAAACTTTATAGAATTGATAATACTAATATAAAAGAAATATACACAAGAAAAAAAAATGAAAGAGGCATGAAGAATAAAAGTGACGAAACATATACAATGATTTTTTTTTTATTACATAAACGTGTTTATGTAAAGATGATTTTCATTTTGTATAAAATGCTTACGTAATATTTTTCACCTTGATTACATCCTTAAGTATTTCTATTTGTAGGTTTTTGTTAATGGTTATTAACAGTAACAAATGCATATTGTGTTAGGATTTTTATTCTATGTGTTTATTGTTAATTTAAAATGTATGACTAAAATGTCATCTAAAGATAAATCTTTGACACATATGTTCAATATTTGTTTAATTATTCCATTTTTTTTACAATAGTCCTAAAAACGAAATTCCACAACAATATTTATTATTGAAGATAACAAATAAATTTATATTTGTTTTAATTTATCCTATCAACAAAAAATTACTTATATTGATGCGACATAAAAATACATTCAAGTATTATTTTCTCATATATTTAGAGTAAACCTTACATGTTTTTTTAATTAGTTTATGAAATTTAACCTTTTTAGTTTGATTTTCTTATGTTGTAAAAAAAGCAAACAATTTAAGTATACTATTATATATGTTAGATGTTGGTTGCTATAGAAAATCATTTAACATTAATTTATGAATCTAATAGATAATTACGAGAATTCTCGATTGCTCATATCATTATAAGAAAATATTGCATTAGTTTATAAATAGTAGTGTCAATCAAATTATGTACTAGAGTTTGACTTAACAAATCTAACGTGATGCCAAAATTATTTAAAAATAGTTAAAAAGTATTAATATAAACATTTTTTTTTAAATTATTGTCATTAACATTAACCGCACTAAAACAAATTAAATTAATATAAAAAATAAAATTCATTTAATGAAGGATAAGTCAGCACAAAATTAAATAAAATTTAAAATAAAAATACATTAAAGTCAGTTTGATCGCTTTAATTAAAAATTAATGATAAATTAGTATTGATTTAGTTGACACTATTTAGAGTCTTTTAAAAATCGATATGAATGAATTAGTATTCATAATTTTATGGTTTGTTGTTTTTTTAATAAAAAAATAATATTTCAACTTGTTTAAAAAAACGTATAATATTTAGTTACATAATTCATTGTACTTGTAAAATGTAAATGATTGAAATGTAATTATTAAGAAGACTATGTTAAGATTTGTGTGTCGTGATTTAAGATTGATGAATTTCAACTCTTATCACATACATCACTAATATTTAAGTAGTATCAATTATAACCATTTATAATCTCCCATTTTAGTAACATTTCGATTTTCATTCTTTTAAAAACTTGTATTCAAGGATATTATTTAGATTATCACAATAAAGTGACATATATATAATAATAGAAACTTAAACTAAAGCATAGGTTGCATGGAAATTGGCCACTATGATTTTAAAGACAAGCACTGAATAAGGAGTGCTACCATCATTCTCATGTTCCAACATCCATTTCTTCTTTACGTATAACGTGGATTAACGATCGGAATCGAACGAATTACGTTATTCGACATTGTTGACCGACCGATCAGATGATTAATTATATTAAAGAGTAAATCAATGATATGATAAGTATAAGTATGGTAACACCCTACATATCAGGATAATATCTCTACAAATCTAGGTTCTACCTTGATAAATTTGAAACTATGAATCAGTTAATACTCTTTTATTGAAGATACACACCACATACAACCCATGAATGAAATAGTCCTACAAATAGCAATTAATTGTTTTGGTCTCTAAAATTTGTTTCTATTTAATGATTTTCTTGTAGTGATATTTAACTTCAATATTATACCTTTCACTATAATAAAATTATTAAATAAAAATTAAATTTAAAGACAAAAAATAATTAATTACTATATTAACTAAATTAGATATTTTTTTTCTTTTTTCCTTTTTAATAATATTTTTTCACGTGATGACAAATGATTGTTGTTACTTGAGATGTCAGACTAGTTGAAATCTTAAGTTGCATAATGATGCCTAACATGAAAACTTTTATTTAAAAAAAATAGATATTATTTTACATACCGAAAAATTTATAAACTAGTTTTTAAATTAGTATTTAATTAACTACCAAAACATTAGCTATCAACCTTACTTTAGAATTTAAAATAGTTGGTAACTAAAACTTTAATAACTAATTAGATACCAATTTAAAAACTAATTTATATATTTTATCAGTAATAAAAACAAGTGTAGACATCGATAATGTTTCAATCTATCAAATAGTATTTTGTATAGTCATTTAATGATTATTTTTTTATATATAATTAAACGTTAGCCATTAAAAATATTAAAAATAGTGTTTAATAAGAAATATAATATTTATAAAATTGATGAGCCAAAAGTAGATTCTGGTAGTGGTCCTTTGAAGAGATTGGAAATGGATTTGGGTTTTTTTTTTATTATATTGGTTGAAGTAAAGGAAGAAAATGACGAAGATGGTTGTTTAAAAATAGTGAATGAAGAAACCCATAATGTGTAGATTCATTGTTGGATATGGTTTTGAATAAAAAGTGAAAGAAAGAAAGAAAAGAAAAGAAAATCTAGAGATTTCTCACTAGCTACCATTACCTTCTATTCCTTATGTTTCAGGATTCATCGTGCTTCACAAATTTTCTTCAACACTTTTTCATTTTCATTTCGATCACAAGTTAAGCTCGCATATATGCTACCAACTGCGCTGTACTTTCAATTTACATCTACATAATACAAAAAAACACAACTAAATCACGAATGCTTATAGACACTATATCATCTTTTATATATATATATAATATAATATAATCAGGTTTAGCGTTATTTATATCTTTCGTGAAAATAATGTGTGCTAATAAGTTGACTAATTTATGATATATTTATAGAAAATAATTTATTTGGTATAATAGGTTTTCATCTACTCTGTTCTTATAATTCTTTATGAATAAGTATAGTATATTCTTGTTAACATATGAGTTTTGGTATAGTCTCACATAGTTTTACTGTATTTATTTCTTTATTTCTGATAATATTTTTTTAGTGTGATGACAGATGATTGTTGTTACTTGAGGTGTGAACATAACTGAGATGTCAAGTTGCATAATGATGTCTAACATGAAAGTTATATATATATATATATATATATATATATATATATATATATATCCTAATTATTTATAATAAAGAAACTATTGAAATGAGTATATTTACCAGATTTTTAGATAACAAATAAATTTTCAATATGAAATATATTATAATATTTATATTTTTTATATTTTAATTCATATTGAAAATCTATTTGCAATGAAAAGAAGGAAAAAAAAACCTATTCTAATAATTTTCTTATTACAAATAGTCAGGAGGTCTAAAATTTGGAAAAAAAACAAAAATTAATTTCAAAAAATATACTGTGTACAAGAAAAAAAAACACATTTAAGCATAAAATAATGTTTTTTTTTTTTTAAAATCCCACATCGACTAGAGATTATAGCCTTTTTCATTATATATAAGTAGGAACAAACCTCAATCTCATGAGTTGGTTTTATGGGATTGAGTTAAATTTAAAGTCCACCTCTTAACATAATATCCTCAATCCTATGAACCGGTTTTATGAGATTGAGTTAGGCTTAAAATCAACTTCTTAATTTTTTTTAGCATATGTATCTTTTATTGAAGACTAAATATCTTTCGAAATGAAGAGTAAAGTTTTATTTATTAATATTGGTTATGTTGTAACTTTTATGTAATACGATTCTTTAAGAGTTTTCTGAATTTTGCATTGGTCCCTATTAGCATGCATGTGAGAAATTCCACAATTTTTTTTAAAGAGAAATCTAGGTCATTGCTTTTGGAAAAAGTCCAAATCGTAACGGAAGTTCAAATTAAGGAAATGAATAATCTAGAGTTTTTCTTTTATCTAATAATTATTATTTGTCTTTTAGCAATACTTTGAAAGGCAAATCTAGTTTTGTCGGCGAATATTCATGTGCCAGTGGAACCCTGCCAATATTATGGCAACTATGATTAATTATCTAATTATTTTAATTTTAAATTTTAAATGATAAATTTTAATTATAAGCTATAGCCAAAACCTACTTAAGGGTAATATTACTAAAATTCAAAATTTAGGACAAAATCATTAGTTTTTTTTTTGTAAAATAATATTTTAATATTAAATTTAAAGGGGAAAAATTAATCATAACACACAAGTGTGCATCAATAAGTAGTGTGGAAAAAAAATCCACCATTTAGATAACATTGATTTGAAAAAAAATGAATGTTAAAATTAATATGGTAGTAATTTTATAAATATTAGATTACTTTCTTTGTAGTTCAAAAGTCAATTAATTTAAAAAGTGACTAAATTAAAACATTTTATAACTTTTCTTCTTGGTTCATGTGCTCTTGCACCATCCTTCATGCTTCTTTCTCCATGTTAAAACTCAATTTATCAAACCAATTCTAACCTAACTCAACTGAATAAAAATTTCCAAATATCCAAGTCTCATATTCAATATTTAATTAGATTAAATATGTTTTTTTATAATATAATATTTTATTTTTTATTAGTAAGAAAAAATAGTAAATATATGAAATTTTTAAAGAATAATTCAACCCTAGTATAAACAGAAATAAAAAATAAACTAACATCACAAATTCAACCTATTTAAATAAAAAAAATTTGAAATCTCCCAATTACTTAATTAAAAAATACAAGATCAAAACACCAATCAAAATAAGAAAAATCAGTTAAATCTTTAGATCTAACCCAATATTTATAATATAATATAAAATTTGGTTTTTTTCTAATTTTAATTTTAATTTTTTTAAATATTTGTAATAAGTAATTTTACGTAAAAATATAGAAAAAAAAACATGTTTAATCCTTTATACTTCTTTTTTCATGTAAAAATTTTATGTATCACTCCAACTGTGATGTGATCAATTTCAACTTAAATTAATTTAACCTAACCCAATTGAATAACATAACAACTCCTAAATATCTAACTCCCGTATTCAATTCAACCAAAATTATTAAATAATAATAATATAATTATGATTTATTTACTCTATTATTCTACTAACTAAGTGAAATATTAAGTTATTAAATTATTTAAATTCTTCAAATAATAAATAATATAGTCTATTTTAACAAAAAATATTTTAAAAAATCTAATAAAAGATGTTTTTGATATAGTTTAGTAATAAAAATAATGAAAACGTGTGATTCAACCGACCCAATCTAATTTAGTCCATTATAAGTGAATTGGATTGAATTTCATCTAGGAAAAAATGCAGAAACATAACCCAACTCAACTCAATATTTGTTTATTGCATTAGATAATAGATTCATCAGACTCAACCCATGCACACCTCTTTATATATAAAAATTTAATTAGAAAAATATAGTTAAATATAGAAATATATGTTAATTATAAAATTAAAATTTATTTAAATATAGAATTTAGTTACATTATCTTGCCATAAAATTTTATTGTAATTCCAACATATAGAAATAAAATAAAAAACTATTTTTTAAAAAAGGAACAACATGTAGTTACAATTGGCTTATTAGTTCATTCATTCGCATTATCTATGTCCAAATCTCAAATTCAGGATTATCAAAATCAGATTTGTAAGTAACGGCCATAAGAACGGAAATGTCAAAAAGCTAGGTGACTCTAACCGAGTCTACCATCAATGACCATAATAAATAAAACACATAATTAGTAAGCCTTAAATGTAATGAATAACAGTTATGTGGCTAATTTAAAGGACTCATAATACTCCACTCAGATGATACCACATGATTAATCTATAAATATTCACTCTTCAAGAAGTCCAATATACACTATCTCATACTCTTAACTCTTATACACTTAAGAACTTAACATCTATGTATTCATACTAACTTAAGCATCAAAGAGTCTTTTGTAGATGAATCTCTCGTCGAAGACCAAAATTCATTATTTATATATTATAAAAATTAACATTGTCATGTATAAGAGAATATGTAATATGTATAAGAGAATATGTAATTTGTATAGTGAAATTCTATTAAATTGATGCATCCATTATTACAATTATCGATTAAAAACATAAACAAACACAAATAAAGATTTTTTCTTCATCGTAGGATATGACAATCAAGAACTATTGCATATCATGCGCAGCCTAATGAACAGGCTCCATTGAGGCCAATCACAAAACATCTAAATCTGTGCACGCAAACGTACCGACATATCATTCTTTTATCCTCAGTTCTTATTTTCATTACACAAATTAATGTTTGATCTTAATGGAAAAACAACCAATGAATATCTAAAAACGTACATGGGTAGCTTATGAAATGACATTGTGTTTTTTTCCTATTTAGGAATCAACTGAAACAGTGACTGCAGATTGTGTTTGGATTAACATTTTCAAGCACAAACTAACCATGTTTGGATTTGAATCTTAGATATATAAACAGAATTGTGTTGTTAATGGTGGCCGTACCTGATGTTAACGTGATTGCAGCAGCAGAGAATACATATCTCTGAAAAAAGTGAATCCAATAAGGATTTGTAACTTTTAATGAAGTTCAAATGATAAAAAGCACACCAAAAGTTTTGTTTGAATTGAAGTAAAAGTTGTTATTCTTATAATGATTAATTAGTACAGAAGAAAGATTAGAGAAAGCAGATTCTATAAGATGCTTTGTGGGAGGAATATTTTGTGATGAAATGGCAACCCCAAGTTGGTTGAGTTATTAGGTGCCATTCCTTTATGGATTGGAATGTTACAGAACTGAACAAGAAAAATACAACCCTCAGAAAACCAGTGACAGACAAATAGGAACATAATCTTTTGCATAAAAGATCTTGGTAAATCTCAAAAAGAGTGTTTTAGATATTGTTGAGTGCAGCATTATTCTTCTTCCACGCTTGCAATCATGGCCAAGTTAGTTTTGGAATTTACAGGTCGCCATAGATAGCTAGGCCATGACTTGCATCCAAAGAGGCAAAAAATGAATCTTCTTGTTAGATATGCAAAAAGATTGCACAAGATAAGTGCCAAAGCAGTACGGCTCTGCCCCATTCCTCTGCTTTCGAATTCAGAACACATAAATTGTTGATTCCTTGTTGGGATGCCACTTTTACCTACACCAAGTCTCACCTACCACTTTCTCTTTTCATAATGCCTCTCTTCTCATTTCACTACCCTATCCACACTTTACTATCATATCTACCAAATCCTCTGTAACTATCTTATTTCAACATTGTATCCTGCCATTCATGTCCAGCAACTGTCCCCACACAATTATCCATATCAACTAGAGATTAGGACATTTTATAATATATAAGTGGATGTAAGAAGTGGACTTTAATAAGTCTAACTTAATCTCATAAGCCGATTTTATGAGATTGAGTTAGACTTAAAGTCCACTTCTTGTATCCACTTATATATTATGAAATGTCTTAATCTCTAATCGATGTGAAATCTTTAACACACTCACTTATGTTGAGGCTACCAACTCGTGAATGAGACTATATATTATGGGTGGTTCGATAACGGTCCGATAGCGGGTGACCTAATAAATCCAACAAACAATCGTTAGAATAGACTCGAAATGACTCTGATACTATATTAAAAGTGAACTTTAAGCCTAATTCAACCTAATAAAACCGACTTATAAGACAATGTTTGCATCCACTTATATATTATGAAATGTCTTAATCTCTAGTCGATGTCAGATCTTCAACAGTATCTTAGCGAGAGTTTATTGGTTTTATCAGGTCACCCACTATCATATTAGGTTTAAAGTTCACTTCTTAATTCTTAATAAAAACATCAATCACATCTCTTTAAATTTGATATAACAGTTATGATTCAAATTTTTGAAAATGTTTCATCAAGTTAGAACAGTTCTTATGCATTGATACATTTGGGTGATTTGCTGCTCTCATTTCTGTCACCCCCAACTCAGCACAAATTTATGTCATCCACAGAGATCTTGAGATGCTAATGAGTGTGCCAAATCTGCAGCTACTATCACATGATCAGTGAAGATAAGTGCTTGTATTATTGTTGTTAATATATTGAAGTAACACTTTGGACTTAATGTCTTATGAGTTTGAGAGGTATCAAATACAGATAATTCCCAATTCTTATTCGCAGAAAGTGTATCGAACATGTGTTGAGCTGCAACTTGTACAAATTTTTGTGACTCTGTCGTATCTGTTAGGTTATCAGAACAGCACATTTGTACTTTTGACTAAATTTATGCCTTATCCACAGTGTGAGCAATAAGCAATGCTTATCCGATGTACGGAGTACAAAGTCTAAATCTGAATTCAAGCTTTTGAGTTCCATCTCTATCAAGATGTGAACCTGATGCACTTGGTTGGGAACCCAATAAAGAAATAGAGGAATGTGGATTTAACACGTCTCTCAATTCAAGTGAAGAACTTTTGGGTAGCATATAGCAGATGTTTGCCTGTGACTGGTTTCACAACTTTGCAAAGATTCAACACTTCTTCACTTGGTGAATAAGTGGGTTATATCTATTCAGTGAAAAAATATGCTGTTTCGATACGGCTAATATACAGTCTGATATTGCTTAGGAGTCGAGGTCAATAACAGTTTAAATATACTTTTCTCCTTTAACCTATCAAAACGTCTTTTAAGGACAAAACGTGACAGAACACAAACCTCTAAAGTGAACAATAACTCGGATGCGGTGATTGATCTTAGCGGTGCTATCTCTCGGACCTGACTTCAGAACATATGCAAAGCCAATTTCTTCTGAATTCAAGGTGTAAAACATTCTCCACCCTCAATTCCTTTTTTCACCTCTTATAAGCCACTGCTGATAAGGTCACTGAACTTGCTACAACTATCTAATTTCAAACTCACTTCTTCTACCTTCTTTTAATGAACAAGAAGAGAGTTAATAACTATTAGGGCATGTACAGTTTTCGTCAAATTAAGTTAAATGTGGATTTTCACATCCAAGTTGAAATGCAGTAGCAAAGTAAGATATGTGGAACTGCAAATTGAAATGTATTTCACCAATACAATTTTAAAGTTGTTGTATAAAATTAATTCTCTTTCCGGTTGTAATCTGATATATGATTGTATGATTGTAAACATATCATCACTCGTTAGGATAATTCTTAACCGTTGATAACTAAGGGTGAAAAAAGGTTTGATGAGGTTGTTGAAAGTGGGTCAAAGAAGATGGAAGAAAATATGTATGTATTGTGAATTGCTATAAAAGGAAAGAGAAGAAAAGAGGAAACAGGGTGCTTCCAAATGGCGAGTAGGGCTGCAGCAAAAGAAGACAAACAAAATGTAGAAAGGTGAAGATGATGTGTTTTCTATCATCCATTTTTGGAATGCATGCATCCTTGTCATCCACCTTGGTGCCTTCATCAAATTCTGATAGTGATCATTATTATTGTGAGTGAGTGAGGTGAGAAAGAGACTTCCATTGATGTGTTTTTCTGAGGTGGATTTTGCTCATGCATTCAAGACCTTAGCTACAAAAAGTTGTGATCTTGTTGGAACAAGTGCTTCTTCTGTGTGTGGCTACCATTTCAGTATGGGGTTAACTCCCCAACTTTTAATTCATATCTTCCTTCCATTCCAAACCATCTACCACCATATCTTCATTTATTTAGACTCCATTACACTTTTTATTTTATCTATTACTTCTCAAAACATATTTCACTTCACAATCTTATTATCACTATAAATAATAACAATTATGATATGCTAAATACTCTCTATTTAAATCTTGTATTAACAATTTTTTTTAAAAATATATAAAATATAGTTTTAAAATATTATAATGTTGTAATAATATAATAATATTATGTAATTTTATGTTTTTTTTTGTCTTAGAAGTAAAGTTTCACACTTAATAACAATTAATGGTAGTCTTAGCATCAAAATCTTAAGATAAGAGTTTGAAAGAGCTATTCAAAAAGCTATTTTTTCAAAAGGCTCAGACAAAATCAGTGATGATGAGTGTTCACAGTCCAATCCTTATCTCTGCAATGAAGACATGTATTATTAAAGAGTCCATTAACCGTAATGTGCCAAGACATTTTCTGACATCAAGACAAAGTAAAAAGAATCAAAGAACAATAATTGGAGCATATGACAACAGTGGACGAGACCAGAGACAAAAGATTTTTCGACATGACAACAAGAGGTAAAAGATTTTTCAAGATAACAATAATTTAGAATCTGAATAATAATATAGACTTGTCTGAACAATAATGTAAATCTACTTGTCGTAAGCATTATAATGTGTCTATATAAAGAAGTTCTTCTATAGAAGAAGGACATAGTTGAGTAAAGAGTTCTAAGAAGCTTGTATGAAAGTTCTATTTATAAAATAAATTGTTTTCATCTTGAGCAATTATCTTTCATGATTTTTGTAAGTCATTACCATATATAGATAATTTTGATGAAAAACAAATACCTACAAATTGTAAAATATAAATTTAAAAATATTTAGATAAAGGATTAATAAGAGTCTCAAAGTCGTATATCTCATTATTATTATTATTATTATTATTATTATTATTATTATTATTATTATTATTATTATTATTATTATTATTATTATTATTATTTTTATTTTTATTTTTATTTTTATTTTTTTTGCTAATATTCCTTTAAGAATAGTAACAAAAGATGCCGAATCTTTTCTTAGGAAACAGGGAATTATAAAAATACAGAAAAATATATATCTATAGACCTTTCGGTGCAACATTCATAAATCACAAATCGTGGCATATACATACAAATTCACAAATAATATAAAAATAAAATAAAATAAAAACCTAAGAAGAATGCATAATATCTTACGTTTACATGTGCTAAAGGGCACCTGAAAACGTTGCTAGAGTTTGTGGTTGTGATTCACAGTGCTTCATTTTTGCACTAAATGCTTCGTCTTGTTCTTGTCATTCATCTTCAAACTTCCATGGATCAGTTGATTTTTCCTGGTCACATCCCAGGTTCTCATTTCCTCATCACCTTTCATTTTTTTCTTATCAATTTTCAATGGACTAAGTTTTCCTCACAAATTTTAAATGATATATCTTTTAACATTCTTTTATACTATATTTTTATTATTGTGTGAGAGAATAAATATCCACCATAGTTTGAGATTAGAAATCCTAGTAAGAGATTATAAAGATATTGTATTTCATCCTTGTTGGTGAGATTAAGTGTTACCCTCATGGAGTGAGAGAAACAAATATTGTAATCTACTTTAATAGTGAAGACATTTTTTGAATTAATTCCTATGAGTTTTTATTTCTCAAATTGAGAAGGTTTTCCCAGACTACAAAATTTCGATGTTATTGTTTTATTTTACTTTATTTTCTTTTATTATAGACTAAATAATATATCACGCAGGTAATTATCTAATTAAATATATATATATATATATATATATATATATATATATATATATATAACAAAACTACATCTCCATCCTTCAACTTTGTCCCTAGTTCAACCAAGCAACAATACCAAACTCCTCTGGCTTCACCATCTAAAACTAGACTGTTTCTTCCTCCACCTCCATATCTTCTTCTCCCACCTCTATAAACTTTTGATATTTCGAAAATATCCTTCTGTAATATTTCAGATTATGTAACCCAGAAGTCATTTTACAAATTCATAATTAACTTCCGGATTATGTAATTCGGAAGTCTTTTTTCAAGTGTATGAATATTTTTTGGATTACATAATCTGGAAGTCTAAATTAACTTCTGGATTATGTAATCCGGAAGTCTTTTTTCAAATGCGTCTCAAGATTACAAAATCCGGAAGCTTACATAATCTGGAAGCTACTTTCAAATTCAGACTTTTGAATTATATAATTTGGAATATCATTTTTTAAAAATATATTATGGATTACATAATCTGTAAGCTATTTTCAAATCCAAGTTACTTTCGGATTATGTAATCTGAAAATGGGGTGGCACAAGAAGAATAAAAAAGTCGTTTCAAGTTTCGTATGGGGGTGGCAGAAGAACCTATGGAGGTGCAGGAAGAAGCAGCCCTAAAACTATAATCAACGCATCCACAATATATTTCAAACTCTAAATATTTTTTATGGATATCTTAGTAGGGCTTTTTCTTCCTGCACTCCCACAATTTCTTGGTGCACTCCTACAAATTTCAAAATGACTATTTGACCCTTTTTAAAGTGATTTCCATTATGTAATTTTTATAAAACACGCTTTCCAAAATTTTCAGAACGGGATTTTCGGAACATGATTTTTGGAATGGGATTTCAGAAATAAAATTTTTCAGAACACATGAAATACAAGTTTTTTGGAACAGAGTTTATGGAACTTTTTAAAATGCATATAATACCTTATGAAATGTGTTGTCTGAATTTAGTTTTCTAGAATATGTTTTTCAAAACAATTTTTTTTTCATGTGTTTTCTCTCTCTTCTTCTTCCTCTATAATATCTCCCTCTCTTCATCTTCTAGTGATGGTGCAGCAGTGGCAATGACAATGTGAGAGAGGATATTTTAGTCTTTTCAAATTAAAAGTTGGGGTGCAGTTAATAATGATGGAATACAGGAAGCAAAAATATCCTCTCTCACTGCTTCAAAAAACTATAGAGAAATTCAAAACACTGAAATTGAAAGCACTTTAAGATAAAAAACAAGTGGGACTCTAAAGAATGAGAAATCTCTTATTATTTTCATGTTTCTAAAAATGTTTACTTACAACATTTTCTTAAACTATTCTATGTTGATTTAACTTGATAAATTTCAGTTATGAGTACATAATAATTTTTAGTCTAAATCCATATTATATCTTTTCTTTTTTATAAGAACATAATCTTCAAGAGTTTGAGCTTATTAATTGAATTTTAATATATGTATGCATTTCTTCTTTTGTGATACATATAGAAAAGGTGTGTTAGTTTTCTTGAAGTGGAAAGAGTGAGATCTATGTGAATTTAAGTTTGATTTTTTCATATATTGATACCAAACTATTTATGAAAATCAGAAAGAGATTTACCTACAAAAGACTTTCTTATATTTAAGTCAGTTATTTGTAAAAAATATGAAGATCAAAGAGAGATTCTCATACAGAAAATTCTGTAAAGCTTAAATAATTTATTTGTAAAAAAAATCAATATTCAAGTTAATAAGAACTATTGAAAATAAAAAATGTATATAAATATTGAATGAATATTCCTATGACATCTCATTTGGTGAACATTAACAAAAATATATTATGTACCTCAGTCATTAAATATATCCCAATTGTTTGGATGTTAGATAGATATATTAACTATATTAAGTTATAATCAATCACATCTGAGTTTGACAGGAGTTTTATTAAAATATACTTGATTTGAATATTTTTTTGGAGGTTTCATCTCAAACTCATTTTTTTTAGCAAGTACTAGACATAAAATGTTGTTACACACTTAAAACAAAAGTCATCTTTTGAGTGAAAAAAGTATCACTTTCCTAATACATTGTTAATTTGATAAGAACAAAAAAGATCTAATCTTATCATTTTCCATAAGAAAATAAGAAACATAGCACTCATCTTTGAAGAAAAGAAGTGAAACTTAGGGAGTGGTAAAGAATCAACTTGTACATGCATATGATGTGATATAATACATGGAACATCCTTGTATTGCATCTCTCACAATCACCCTTTTCTCTTCTATGTAGAGGGAATCAATAACTTTGTCCACAGACAAAAGTTAAGAAACTAAAGTTGTCTATGACAGTTAAAATCTAATCTTCCACTTCCTCTCTATTCCTTTGAACAGCTCCAAAGTGTTTTACAAGAATGTCTGCAACAACAGGCACCAAATTCTTGCAAGGCACACCCTTCTTATACAACTCAGCTAAATGTGAATCACTTCCAATTCTCCCTCCCAGAAAAATATCCACACCTTCAGTGGCTTTACCATTCTCATCCCTAGCCATGCACCCCATGAAACCAATATCAGCAACCTGCACCTGACCACAGGTGTTGGGGCAACCAGTCCAATGCATTCTCACAGGCCTAGTCACAGCCACTTGCCTCTCCACTTCCTCAGTGACTTTCAATGCCCTGGCCTTTGTCTCAATTATGGCCTGCCCGCAAAACTGGTTACCCGTGCAAGCCACCAATGTTTTCATCAAAAGAGAAGGTTCTGGTGAAAACTTGTGTTTCAAGAGAGGCTCTTGGAGCAAGGCCTCAAGTTTTGAGTTGTCCACATTGGGGATTATTATGTTCTGCTCCACTGTTAGCCTCAGCTCACCACTGCCATATTCATCTGCCAAAAGGGCCAACTCATCCATCTCATCTGCTTGGATTCTACCAACTGGAATGTGAATACCAACATAGCTTAGACCCTCCTGTTTCTGTGGATGAACACCTAAGTAGTCTCTTCTTTCCCATTGTTTCTTAACCAGATCTTCCTGAGCTCTCTCCAGCTGCTTTCCTGCCATTCTTTTCTCCACCTCTGACCTGAATACTTCTATCCCCTGCATTTGCCAAACACTTATCACTTACTTGCCAACTAGATACATGACACTACAAAAAAATCATTATGAAACTATTTATATAACCATTTTACAGTTATTTACATGGTAAATATCTTGTTACTTTATTCTAAACAACAATGATTAATCCCAATTTAATATTTTATTACTAAAAAAGATTGTGATTTGGTTGTTTAGGAAAAATATGGTTGTCAAGATATATTTTAGTAATGTAGTAATGTAGTTGTCATGCCTATCTGTGTTTCTAATTCTAGAAGTCAAATAGCACCCAAGTGTCATGAATCATTTTCCTTCTATAAACTGCATTAGTTTTTGTTTAGATTGATTATAATTTTATTTATAAAAACTTTCATGTTAAGTACCAGTATGCAACTTGACAGATCAGTTAGGCTGACTAAATTAACTACAATTTAAAAAAGAAAATATTACAGTAAAAGTCAACTAAATAGATGCTAGAAAAAAGTGGCAAAATTTATAAGAGAATCCACTTACGAGTTCATCAATCAACCACATCATTCTTGTTTTCTGTCTGTTCCCTCTGAAGCCAAGGTCCCTATATGCCTCAAGAACTGCTTTACAAACTGGGATTACATCATCTGCAGAGACCCAGGCATCAAGTGGAATTGCTTCAGCACATCTCTTGGCACTAAAGAAACCACCAACCAGTAAGTTGAATCCAAAACGACCATCCTTATTGTTAGCAGGCATGTAAGCCAGATCATTGATGTGGGGATGCTCAAACAGATCGTGGGATCCCACCACACACACATTCCACTTCCTAGGCCTGCACAATTTCAAAGATTGAACCTAAGGACCCCACACCAATGCTCAGATTATAAAATGTAAAGAAGTTGTTTTCTTCCACAAGTTAAAATTAGTTTGAGTTAAAAATAAGATTTTGGACAAGCTAGTAGGAAATAGCTTCATGTTTCCTTGTTATTTTTTTCTACTAGAAGTGGTTATGAAGAACTTTTTCCACACATACTCTTTAAGTGCATACTTACAAGTTTGACATGGCTGGGTTGCCAAGTGAATTGGCAGTGATGAATTGAGATAACAAGTTGTTGTAAGGTCTAGTATCAACAATCTCATCAGGGTCAATGCCAGCAAGAGGGTTACCCACAGAGTTTCTCACATTGTCCATGCCACTCTGCAGACTTGTCAAACCAACTTCTGCTAGTCCCTTAAGAATTTCTGGCACATCAGGTAGCACCACACCTCTAATTTGCCAATTCTGCCTCGTTGTTACATCAGCACACCCATCTTTTCCATACTTCCTGATCACACTCGCCAAATATCGAGTCTGAGAGCTAGTTGTCACCCCATTTGGAAGCTTCAGCCTCATCATAAACCTACCATCTGGTTTTGCAAATGAAAAGATATTTCAAGCACTTATAATAGTGCTGAAACTAAATTTTGTTCTTAACCCTGAGTTTGAAATGCAATTAACTTAAACATCAACAACTTATGTGGTCCACTCGGTTTGAGACTCTAGATATATTCAGATAAACTTCCCATAAAATACTTATGTTATGATATGAATTAAGTTTCTCTTATAAGTTAACATAGCCTAGTATAGGTTAAAAGTATAATTTAAAAAAGCTATATAGAAGAGTTTTTATAAATTGACTTGTGTACTACACTAATTCTAAGTCATGGAAAGAATTTAATCCATTTGGGTTTCAAGCTTTCTTTCTTTTTGGATTACTTTACAGAAAAAATTATCCATATGCAGGATTTCAAAGATGTAGCATTCAACTCTTGGTTTTCACTAATCATGACATATTGAGAGTCTAGAGACATTGATACGACATAGATTCAGATATACGTATAATTGTATGATACTGAAACACGAATTTATATATTATACAATAAGTTTAAATTTTTTAAAAATTAATATATTTCTCCTTTTAAAATTGTATTAGAATCTTGCTAGAATTGTAAAAAATCCAAAAGATGGAGTGGTGGTGAAGCCAACCAAAAGGAAGTTGAAAAAGGTGAAACTTACAGTGATGCTTTCTCCTATGAAAAAGGCCAAGCCACTTGAGTCTAACATCAATATCATCCTTAGTGTGCTTGGAGCTCTCAATTTCCTCAAGGGACATCTTAGCCAAATCCTCAATCCCACCTTCCATGAAAAGCTTCATGGGGTCTTTCTCAAGCTTCACCTTTTCCTGAGGGCTGATGCCCCCCCTGTACTCTTCCTTCAAAACCCAGAACCCATCTCTCTCCTCCACTCTAGGCTCCAACCTGGACGCCTCCACCGTCTCTGAGGCAGCCGGAGCCGCCGTGGGCGTGGCACAGAGCAGTGTCTTGGAGCGAGAGCTGGGGCAGCATGGAGGGGCCAGAAAACGAACAGAAAAAGAAGACATTGGAAGGAAGGTGTGTTGAGAATGATTGAAGGTTGCTGCAATGGCGGTTTGAGAGAAGAGTGTGCATTTTTGTAGGACGAGAGGAGCAGAGTGAACAAGGACCTTACAACCAAGGAAGAGCTTATCTTCCTCGGACTCTTCGGTGCTACCAAGGGTCACTTCCTCCTCCTAACACTCTTTTCTTCATCTTTTTCAAAGTTTAACTAAAACATTTTAAAATAGAATCTTAGAAATATTACAACTTGTACCATATTATAATTACAAAGAATAATACTTTTTATTAAAATAAAGTAATTTTGAAATTGTATTTAAAATCAAAATATATATTGGTGTCTCTTAATTTACAATTATTAAAGTAATTTTTTTAAAAAATAATAATGTAAACTTTTTCTACAATTGTTCAAAATGATAAATATTATTGAAGTTTTTTATTGAAGTTTTTTATATGCATGTAATCGAGAATGTCGTCACGAATGAATAACTTTCTTAATCCAAACACAAATAGTAAATTCATACTTAACTATAACTAAGTTAGTTAGTTGTAAATTGTGATTAAGGTACGATTGGGTTTTCTTTTGGACTCATGAGCGGATTCATGATAATTGAGACTCATCCAAAAGGTATAAATACCAGAGGAAGCCAAGTGTCAAATGTAATTTTTTTCTCTCGACTCATCTTTATATTGTACTTAGACTAACTTGATTGTCTAAATGTTCTCGTATGCCAATACAGTCCTATATCGCTCAGGAATCGAGATGGACAATTTATATACTCCCTCCTCCCTTCCCCCTTTGAGGCACTTTTTAAGGACAAAACAGTGATGGAGCACGACCTCCAAAGCAGACAATGCAAGTATACTTTTTCGGATTTAGTAGTTTCTTTAAAATAAAATAAAAAGTTTTTTTAAGTGAAAATTATGCAGAATTTAAAAGATTTTATGCTAATTGTGCGCCCACGGTTTGTCTCTTCTTTTCTTTTTATATTTCCTTAGTTTCGGACATTTGCGGTTCATTCATTGTATGCGGCTACATGCAACCGTTTCAAAATGAACACCACAAAACAGGACTTACTTCAACATACTTTATAATATAGGTTAAATACATTTGTCCACGTGAAAATGTTTTTTTCTTCTAATTTAAATTTTAATATTTATAAGAAGAAATTTGTTAAAATACCATTATTTTTTTACCCAACAAACGAATTTTATATTATAATTAATGAGATATTCTTCATAAATCTCAAGATAAAAAATAAATCGTTCCATTTTTATAACATTTTAATATCTTAATTGACGTAAAAAATCTATAATAGTTTTTTTATTACATGCATGTGAGAGATATAAAAAGTTTATAGTATAGACGAAAATAGTTTGAGATGAAAGATAAAATATATTTAACTAATAAAATGAGAAAAGAAAAAAGAAGAAGCCAATTTGAAATAGAACTCAGAGAGCACGAGTCACGTTTGCAACTTGGGTTATATCTATTCAATTATTTTAAGAAGTAATTATTGATGAATAGTACTTTTAAAATAATTAAAATTTATTTATTTATTGAATTTAATAATATCTTAAACATTTACTTAATCATAAATTATGAGAAACATGTGCTAAAAGTATGACCAATCTTGTGGGTAAGAGACAGATGGCTCCATAAACCTTACGAGTTTGCCAAGAGCCAAAGCTGAACCATGTGGAACTATAAGACATGTCTATGCATCATTTCACCACTTTTTTTAAAAAAAATAGATTATATTTTTATCTTTTCTTTATTTATTGTTTTCAAAATTTTAGATCCTGTTGATTATTATTTTTATCAATTATAATAATATTTTTCTACAAGAGTTGAAGTACCTTTAAAATATCTTATTTTATTTATTATTTATTGATAAAAAATTAATTATAATAATTTTAAATGATGTTTAATTAGTTTACTCAGTTATTTATAAAGTACAGACACTTCTCTTAAATTGTGTGTCCGTATCAGACACATGTATCAGTATAATTTCTTAGTTAATAAAAACTTATATAATAAATTTTTTGAAATTTTAGAAAATTAATGTATTTTTCTTTTTTAAAATTGTATTAGAATCGTGCTAGAATTATCAGAAATCTAATAAATATTTTTTTAATTAAACACTTCATTGACACGTGTTCTACAAGTGTCGATATCTGATACGTGTGTCCGACACGGACACACACTATTTAAAAGGAGCGTCGAAGTGTCCAAGCCTCTCATATCTATATTCAAGATAAAACTATATATCACTGAATTGCTACAGCGGTCACCAAATGAAAGTAATACAATAGATTAAATGAATTAATCACGTTATTTAATTATAAAATCTTGATAAATGATTTCACAGAAAGACCAAACAAGTAATATGAAGGCCTGAAAATACTTATGGATCATAGGTAAATATGATGTCACAACTCAAGAACAAATGAATAAGATGAAGAACTACAGATTAATAACTCCTCCAATTTTTCATCTATTGTTCATAATTTGTAGACACTGAAAAAGCTCGAGATCATCAAAACAACATGAAGGTATAATGTATTATTGAGTGAAACATCTGGTGATTCTAATAGATTTTCAGTTTTTCGCCCACAATATACAAGAAATGTCCAGATATCCATTGTGTGACTTCTAAATGATCAGATAAAAGCACTAAAACTAAGAATAAATATGGATTTGCACTTCTACAGAAACGAGTTTAAAACTGAAGTGTGAAGTCTTTCTGTATAAAAAACATCAATGAGTTGGCCTTTGAAACTAGGCATTAATAAAGCCATGCCACATTCATTGCCATATTCATTCCTAAAGTTCTAGCTAAGCTCAGCTAAGTGAAGCTAATTCAGATAGAGAAGAGATACCATTTGGTGCATGCTACACAAAAATGACTTCAAACTTGGCACAAGGATTGTTCTCCAAGTGACTCCTGAAATCAGCATCACCTTTGAAGCTGAAGGTATAAAGAGCTTGTCTCTGTGTCAAGCCAATTGGGTATATTTTGTAGAGTTTCAAATCAGTACCCCCTCTTATAACTTCAGGCCTTTCAGTCTTCCATACAGGTACATGATTCTTGGATGTGAACTTCAAAACAACAGCAGCCTTCACAGAATCCAGAGTTAAATTGCCAGACCTGCCATTTCGCATTAGAATCATAAGTTCTCATTGTGTTATTTCAAGAGCCGTAATGGAAACAGTCACAATTACAATTGGTTTGTTCATAGTATATAAGTGGATACAAATCTCACTTTATAAGTCAGTTTTATAGCGTTGAACTAGGCTTAAAGTCCACTTCTTAATAATAAGATATTTTTTTTCTTTGAGAGCTTTTATTCTTTGCCAAGTAACCAAGAGAGGCCATAAAGTTTGATGACTATAGGCTAAAGTAAATAGATACCTTAGGTAAATGGACTCCATTTCAAACCTTCCCCTTTCTCTCACATAGATATGGTATACAGTTTGTAGCCCTCTAGTGCACTTGCAAGGACGTCTCTTAAAGCTTGGACTCTTTTCTTCCTTCTCTCTACTCACTGTGGCCAAGTGAATGCAAAGGCGGCACGACGAATGTACAGCCGCCATATCCACAAGGGCCTTGAAGGAATCAGATGGACCCTCATACTTCCACCTATATCAATAACATAATTCAGGATACATCCTAGTGATCACAAAATCCATTAACATTTTTAAACCAGATAAACTCAAAAAACAGTAAACATCAAACTACCAAGATTTATACTAAAAACATATCCAATTGTGGAGCGAAAAGGGAAGTAACTCAAACAATTTCTTCCTCTTCAGTATTTAATTTACCTCAATGATTGATTATATGCTTCTGGATTTTCTGATAGGTATCTCATGGTCTTTGCAACAGACTCAACATCCTCTATTTCTTTAATATGTAAAATTGAACCAGGAGAAGGAGCAAAGTCCTGAATGTTTGGAGCACCAACAACCACAGGGACAGTTCCTACAGAAAAAGAGATTGATATCAAGAACATGCATTATAAAGTGGGTTCTTCTGATATTTCAATTGTGAAAAATTTAAGAAACCAGAAGGAAATGCATTTTGCATGCTGAAGCATCCAGAATACAAGAATACAGTTGATTTACATTAATATATTATCACATGTTAGAGAAAAAAATGTCTTTCAGGAAATTATTGTAAATATCCACTTCATTCACAGTATAATTTCTTGAATTTATACCAACAGTAGACAATTTTAAGTTCATTCACAAATGCAGAGTATATTGCCAATTATAACACGTTCAAATAATTTATTTTTTTTAAGAATTTCATTATTTGAACATAAAAAAAAAATTGACAGTATAAGTTACATAGAAAGTATACATACATCTCGAAAATTCACCATAAAATCAAAGGAACAACATTTTGTTGTCTAATTTTTGTGCTCAAGATTGAGTATTCAATTCCAATTCAACAGAAAATCTTAGATGTAAGAAAATTTGATGGGATGTAAGAGCCAAACTAAAATGTTTGTGTAGCCCGTGAAGAACTAGTGTTATATTAATAAATATATATAGTAAAATGCAAGAGAATGGAGATAAAATATATATACATATCCATACCAGCAACAAGGGATTGGAAGAATTTTTCAGTTACATAATCTTCCTCATTAGAATTCTCAAATGCTAAGCTAAACTTGTAGTGCTTCAGGGCTTCCACTTTGCTCACTGCAATAGAATAAGATAATAACCACAATTCATTAACAAATAAGAACAGCATCACATAATCTTTGGAGCTTTGGAAGTCACTGACTCAAGCAGAGTAATTTCCTAAAACTTTAAAATCAATTAGTCATAAATCAATCAGACCATTCTTGGATTTTGCATAAGAACAGTTATAATTGAGATTCGTAATGTTGAGTTGTGAACATAGTTTGTTCATGTCCCTTCTAAAAATATAAAAAAAAAAGTTCTAAGACCATGCTATCAGGTTCAACGAAAATTAGAAAAGCTTTTGACCAAAAAAAAAAAAGTTATCCCTACAAAACCAGAAGCATTTGCAGGCACATTACAGACATGTTACAATCTTTTAGTGTCTAAATTCTGCAATTAAATTGCTTTCTCACTCTTTTTCAGAGCAAAATAAGAAGCAAGCATTAATATACAAAGTTCAATTTCAAAAGTCATCTTCTAAAAGGTAGAAGAAACACTAAACAAGGTCAGATCTGCAAGTGCAATTTCGACTAGAAAACATCTATAATAATATTAACAGGGTTCAAAGATCACTAATAAATATTGAAGTTGAATCTATAAAGATATTATAGTGTACCTCTTCCATCACGGTTCCTATGACAACCACCATAAGAATCAATCTTGATGTTTAATTTTTCAAGGGCCTCAAGAGCTTGCAACCGGAAATTTCGAGCACCACAATTGGAAATGAATGCAGCTGCAAGAGCAGCTTCAGTTTTTGGCTGCACTGGTGCCATCATATCATACTCAGCCCATGAAAAATATCCAACAGGAACATCCGATGATAGACTGGTTGTCATTATAATGTTATATCCCCTCCTAGTACAAAAAAGACATTGTAATATTAGTTTCATTATTGACATTTGAAAAAAAAAATTGAAATGGATTACTCTGTCCACTTTAACAGAGAAAAAAAAAAAAGAAAAATCAATGAACAAAAGTAAAGACAGTAGCTAGATTTACAATGATATTATCACATGCAAAGAAAAGTAGGCTTCTAATGAAGTAACACTTTACAACAGTGCTTACCCACCGTCTTGCCATGGCAATATTGTTCTCAGCATAGTATTTTGCCGATTCCATTGATCGCAGAACGCTAGCTGTTCCACTTGGTTGAGGTAACCCAAATGCAGCATCTGGCTTCTTATCCCCACTAAACCCAAATTTACATCCAATTGAACACGTCTTCCACTCCTGCATTTGAATGAACCACAATTTAAGATCGACAAGAAGAATAAAAGGGACTTCGTGATTATAAGGAAAACTATAAGGAGGTTCATGAATTACTTCTTGACCTATCAGCATTGAGCAAACTTCCCCACAAAGGGATTTGGATTGAATAACAAGATAAGGTGTTGTTAAAGTGTGAAACAGCAAACTTTACCAAATAAAGATCCACCACAATGAGTCGGAGGATCCTGTTATTCAACAGCAGGAGAGGAAACAAATCCCCCAAGTAAAGACCAAAATAACAAAAGCCGAGTAATTCTTCAACACCACCCTCAAGAACAATGTGACCATGTGTACATTCATGACCATGCTATACGACATAAATCTACCACTAAAGCAGCAACAAAAAGCCTTTTCGCACTAGGTGAAGTCAGCTACATGGTCATCCAACATCATTCAACTCGGTTAAAGATCAAATTTTCAGAGTTAACAACTTCCCCCACTACCCTTATTGGTCTCTGCCACCCCTCATTCACAAGACTAAAAAACATGCAATCTGATGTCCTGATCAAAGCTCTAATGGCCTTCTATGTACATATTCAAACCACTTTAACCAATTTTCTATCATCTTTTCCTCCTACACCAATATCTTCTCTTGAGCTAAATACCAACCAAGTGAGAATCAACTAAAAGTCCAAAAAAAATCTAGGACAAGATGCTTAAACTAACTATACTTTTAATTAAAAAATGAACAACAAAAAGAAGACAATAAAAACAGAATTAACCAAACCTGGACAGCTCTAGAAACAAAAACAGGGTCTTTGGAAAAGTCCCTCGAATACGTGACAGCATCCTCCCTCTCCAACCATTCCTCACAACTATCCGATTCAGAATTCCGATCAGGAGCCACCAACCCACCCATCCCCAAATCGTCACCTTCAACGACCGCACGAGAGCGGTAGAACAAGTCAGCGAGGGTGTCAACCATGGCAGCGTTTTTTGCCATATCCAACCTACCCAGAAACGCGATCTCCGCAATGACCACAAAGGCCACAACAAGAGGCATTAGATTGCTCCATTTCCTCTTTGGGTTGCCACCCGGAGCCAAAACGGGCATGCTCTCTTGTTGGGCACCCTCTGTTCTTGAACGTCGAAGATTCGTGACCAGACCCATCATTCGATTGCGCCTCCAACTCCCAATTCCGCAAAAGAAAACAAAAATGAAAGGGAAACGGAATAATTTGGCGTTATGGGCAGGATTCCATGATGGGGGGTGCTTGTTAAAGGAAAAAAAATGACAAAAAAACACAGCTTTTATGTTGTTGTTTTTGTTGTTCTTATATGGTGGATGGTTCCCTAAAAGGAGAAAAAATTGCAGCGTTTGAGTTAGCAGCCGAAGTGGCTTAGATTTTTCATATTCAAAGTCTATGGGTATGGTGAAACTAAGTGGAACCAAGAATCAACGCAAAAACAAAAGAACCTGAAAAAACACAACTACAAAAGCCTCCTAAAATGCTGTTCCTAAATTTCTGACTATCAACAACCGGGTTTTGTTAACGGTAATTTGTCTCAAATTTACTTTTGGGCTTCCCACTTCTGTTCTATTGGGTCCATTTTTTTTAATTTTAGATTTAATTACTTTTTTTCTATTATTTATTTTTTCATTTCCTCTCATCTTTCATACTTGATCTAATTTATTTTGTTTCAATATTTGTTAATATAGTTTCACATCATCAAAATCAATGATAATTTATATTTTTTTTTTCATCAGAACGTTTTTAAGAACAAAATCATGATAAAACATCAATATTTAAAATAAATAATTGATAATTATTCAAAAAATATTATTTATAAGGTTTTTTTTTTTAAATCAATCTAATGTGTTTTCTCAAGTTCAAAATAATGATAAAAATACAATATTTTTCTTATAACATTGATGAATATTTAGTTAAAGTACAAAATTGTATTATTTTAAATTAAGTGTGAATATTTATAATAATGAGACGAAGTTAAAGTAACTAATGAGATTAAAATGATAAAAGGTTGAATTAATCTTCAATTGTCTGAAATATTTAATTACATAATAGATTTATTGATTTTTCCAATGACTATTTTAAAAATTATACCCATGATGAATTCTAATTGATTCACAATGTTTTTACACCCACAATATAAATAATCATTAAGCTTATTTGAATTTTCATATATTTTTGGTGTTATTTGCCGATAAAAGTAGAGTTTCATTACACTATCCTCCAATTTAAGTTGTCTTTGTATATTTATAGTAATTTTTTTAAGAGATAATATTTTTTTTGTAGAAAACTAGATGCCTTAAATAATTAGACAAGAAGAGATCAAAGGGATGAGATTCTGTGTTTTTAAAGATAATTTTTAAAATTTAAATACATAATTTTTGTCTCTTCGTATTTGCTTTGGTTTAAAGCAAGGAACAAACAATAGATGAAGATAATGATAAGTAATAATTAATTAAATTATGGTTGTCATCATCACAGAAGTGAAATTTCCTTTTATAATTCTTAGTTTCTATTTTCTGATGATGAAAATTGAAATTTTATCTTGTTGATGGTTATTTCTCTGAACTTGTTTTTCTTTCAACAATTTTATATGTTAATGTTGAAAGATGGTAAAAGAACACCATAAAATAATGGAGCAGTTCTGTGTGTTTCAGAGTTACAATTATAATATTAATATTTTATTAATAAAATTTGGATTTTGCTACCTTAAAGCTGTAGTGTAACTACTCTATTCAGATTTGGTTTGGAGTTTTTTTCCTATGTTTTAGGTTAAACAAGTTTTTCATATCTGCTTTGATTTCAACTTGATATCTTGAAGAAAGTGCAGCATTTTTAATACCTAATATTTAATATAAAATTTAGTCTTCAGGGTAACATTTTTTTAAGGAAATGGAGTTAACATGTAATTATATTAATTCTATTATGATATTATAGTAGATATACTAATAATATATGATATTTTATTTAAAAATAACGGAATATAAAACTAATTAGTTTCAGTTTTCTGGATGCAGTTGTTTATAATAAGTAAAGCTACTACATAAGAGTAACTTAGTTTAAATTAGTCTAATTATGTTTAATTCAATAGTAAATAAAATTTAATCTAATCTAATTAAGTTAGATTGATCGATTAATTAATTCTAATATATGTAGCGTTTTGGTATGCTAAATATAATTTTATATAATTTAAAAGTTGAGGTTAATTATAATTTTTATATATTCTTTCATTCTCCAATTTATCAATGTATTTTAAAAATAAAAATGTGACGAAATCTCATATTTAAGTTCAAAAAACATGTAACATATCAATCAATCATTAATATATTTTTTTTATTAAACTAATTTGATAAAAGAACCTAATATAGTAACAAGTCATTTTTGAATGAACAAATGAAGATTTTATTATCATCATTATTATAAAATCTCCAACAATGAGATTACACTTCCCACCACGACATTACACCTCATTTTTCGATTAATTCAAATTAAGAGAAGAGTCTCAAAGCCTAGATTTTATTTGCACAAATCACATTCATTACCACGTTTTCATTATATTACATTATTGGTGTAAAGTATCAACACCTCACACTAAATAAATAAGATTGCTACCCTCCACTTTTTTATGCAAGTATGGTAAAGAATCTTCCAATTGTTGTGATGGATTATGCTGCACTATAATTATCCTAAGAAAATAATGATCATCATCACCTTCCTATATTGTTTTATAGAAAGGGGTTCGTTCTTTTACAAGTGTTATTCAAAATTTCTCTAAAATAAATTAAGAAATGGAATAAATTTTCTTATTTTAATAAAAAAATTATAAATATTTGTATTGAGTTGATATTATTTTTTAATATAATTTTAGGGTTATTTAAATTTCCTTAGTAGGGTCTCGCGAAATCTTCTCTCTTTACCCTCGATTATATCAGAAAATGATTAACCTTATTATGAGACTGTCCGCGGATTCCATTATCAAGAAGTGGACTATAGCGTCGGATTGCTAATTCGTTCCTCGATTATATTAGAAAATGATTGATTTGTAAACCTTATTATGAGACTGTCCGCAGATTCCATTATCAAGAAGTGGACTATAACGTCGGATTGCTAATTCGTTGTACAAATTATTGTACCGAGGTTTCTAATCCATTGTACAAATTATTGTACCGAGGTTTCGAATCCCTCTCTTTCTGTTGATATTTTGGTTTTTTTTTTTAACTTGTTTTTTTATTTACTAGTTAAAGATGTTAAAATAGAGAAAATTCTAATAAAAATATTTAAAAATCCCGCACAAGCAAAAGACAGATATCATCCTCTACCATATCTCATCAACTGAGATAAAAACATAAGGCAACTTCCAATAATAGTAATTAACATTTTGATAAGATGAACGAGACCAAGAATTCTTGAAAGACAATTTAGTTGCACCACTACCCAAAAACTATGGGACACAATGGGGAGAAAAAAAAGTTAGCAAACCATAGTTCAATGAACATAAACAGATGGCAGAACCTAAAAAATAAATCTCATTGCTAAGAAAAGAAAGTCATAATAATCATTGATAAAAATACAACTCCAACTCTATCTTTTCAACTACTTTAAGTACAATTATTGTTATAAAACTTCATGAAGGTAACTAAAGAAATGTAATACTAATCTTGGAATGTCTAAACGGTTCGTTAACCATCTAAAAAATTGACTGACAAAAAATCATATAAAATCACAATTTTTAATGTGTCTACGCAAGTTGCTATTTATAGTTTCTCCCTTATACTATGTTACATCAAACACCCATGGATAACCTAACCAGAGCAAAATTCCACAAGAATAGAGTTGTTGTAACGTTTGATTTTCCTTTACAGAAGTCTCAACAAATTCTTGAAAGAGCACCAAGCCAATTGTCAATTCTCTCAATTTGTATCAGTATCCACTGCAAAAGCTGATGCTTCAATGTGTTGCATATTCTTACCTTCCCCTTAGAAAGTATGGCAGATCAGACTTTGGGAAATGGTATTCTGGGGGTTCTAATAGCAATTCATGTCCTCTATTTTCTGAGGTTGCATTACTAGTAGTTGAAATATCTGGTGTATGAAGTTTTCCAAACGGCACAGCAGGTTAAAGGAATTTGAAAAGATATGCAAGACAATAAGTTATTTGGGATTTTTATCAGACAAAGAATAAAGATTCCACTCTACTTTTTCACTGCTTGAACCATCAGCTGTAGCTTTCTTCAACCTTTTCACCAAAGGCACGCAGCTTGACTTGGCTTCTTCATCCTTGAAGTTTTGATCAGTGACCTCTATCAAAAGTACATAGAAAAATAATCACCAAAAGAAAAACTACAGAAGAATCTATTGAACAACTTTATTCCTTATCATGAAGTCTCACAAAAATTATTTAAAAGGATAGTGCGAAAAAACAAATATTTGCTCCCACTCAGTTAAAGCTCAAAACAGCTCATATTTGATTCAAAATCCAAATTTTGATATGCTCTATTTTACAATATACTGTTCTTTAAGAACTACGAGCATTGAATTACTAAATACTGATAATTCTGTCCAAGGATGACCCGATAACTCCCTGTTTAAGTTGGACAGATTATTAATTTACTTCTCACAAAAAAATTATCATAACAATAAATTCTGCCAGTGCATTATATTGAATTTTACTCGACTGAATCCGCATCATAAGAAAATTAAGTGAAACTAGTGGTTAGTACAACATGTTGTGACAGGGTTTACAAGTACTTAATTAGAACATGAGCCGAGGTACTCTGTAAACCCATTGTATGTACGACGAACAAAGACTTTGCAGAGGAGTACATAAATCATCCACACTAAATTTCCAACTCTAAGCATAGAAATAAACTAAATCGAATATCTTTGAAGGCCCATAATCAAAATAAACTCTCTCACTCAACCCCTACCCCACCTCCACCCCCACCCCCACCCAAGATTGGTTTGAAGTTTAAATTAGAGTATTTTACACACAGGCTTCAATAACTGCCTTCAAAACATTGTTATTCCAAAAAAATGTCATGTGGAAATTGACTCTTTTAATCCTTTTTCAGCACACGTTAAAAAGAATTACAAGAACCATTTGAAAATATTTCAATTTTCTTAAAAAATCTTAAATGCAATGTGGTTATGCAACTAAAAATTAAAAAGAGTATTGACTGCAGAACTGATTCAGCGACAAGAACGTAACTGAGATACACAAATAGCACATAAAGTTATACATATCATGCATAAATACAAAAAATATGACATAGGTTTAATTGTAATTCATAGATATTTATTTCTATCTGGAAAACATGTTTCCTTTTTATTCACACAAGGATATACAATGAAGAAAAAAAACACAAAGTAGCAGTATTGCTACAGTTAGTGGTGTAAATGAGTTGCATTGTTTGCGATTTATTCAAAGTCTGGCTCATGAACAAACAAACTCAAACTTAAAAGTTAAGACTTGATTTAAGTGAGTCATGCTCAAGATTTATGGACTTGAATTAATACTTTGTAAGTAGTTCATATTTTTATGTATTACATTACCTAATTATGAAAATAGTTGAACTCTTAGAATTCACTAGGAAAGTTATACTTTTGTATATTATTTAGCTTATATATTATTAACCCAATAAATCAAATTTTAAATGGGTAACTGTACCATCTGGCTTTGTGATGCTCAGATTGAGTCTGTTCTCTGCAATGTTAACTTAGGGTGAGGTTTCCTAGTTGGTACTACCCCCAAGCATTTTGCGTGAAGGAGCAGGAAAAAAATACACTTTGAATGCTTCTGGCTTAAGAACACAATAACTTTAGCTAGAACAATAACAACGAACTTTCTTAAAATTATTTATATCATTTTCATCATCAAAAAATTCTTTATTCTAAGTGTACAATCTTACCCCTGCAAGCAGAGAGATCATTTTCAGGATTTTAACCTATGACCTCCAGCCAGATCACAACTTTACCACTGTGCCAACTGCCAAGGAAACACCCTTTTGCCAGTAACAAATTATTTTCAAAAATATTAACTTCATAATATAACTGGTAGTCTTTAACCACAGATCCTCAACCAAGAGTACTACGAACCAGTATTGATAAATTTTTACAGCAGGTATACTAAAAACTAATTGATACACAGCTTCCTTTGTTATTTGGTACAAGACATTTCATTTAGACCCCATCAAAACTGAGTAACTCCATGTTCTGTGAACTTGAATAATTGACAAAAATAATTTGATAACATAACTACTGATTAAACTATATATGCAGGTATTTTGAGAAAGGAGAAAATATGTATAGCCAATGTGCATAAAAAGAAATAAAATTGAAGTTACCTGTAGTACTGCAAGCCAATTCTAGATGGAATGAGCGGCCAATACATTGCTTCTTTAAACTTCTTGGAGACCTGTCAGTAAATGTTGAACTTCCTCTTGCATGAATTTCCTTATCACAAAGCAAGCCATGCTTGCAGGTCATAGGGTTTCCCAAACTAAGGCCTCTATCCACAGATGTAAGTTCGAATTGACTTCCTGTAAGAACATGAGAATCAGCTGTGCTCTCAAACAAAGGTGAAATTCTTTCAAGGTTGATCCTCTTCTGGCAGGCATCTTGTAGAGCCAGAGTCTGAAAGCAACAAAAGATAATAAAGCATAATCGTGCAGAGAGATGTACAAAAATGAACACTTATCCACACTACAGACATGATCTTTGAATTTATGTCTGACCTGTTTAAGCATATTATGTGAATTTTGCAAAATTCTACACTGACATGCTTCATCTGTGCTATTTTTTATGCTCCGACAACGTAAATGCATAGAGCGATGCAATTCCTTCACAAATGAGGCCTCTAAAGAACGAATATATAGACTGTGCTGCTGATCCGTCCATGTAGTTGACTGATCCAGGAAAAATATTTGAGCTTAGTATGCCCTTACCAACTAAATGAAGAGAAAAGTTTCCATCTTCACTAGAAATCACGAACATAGAATACAATTTAATATATCAAACTATCATATTTATCAGCAAACAAATAAACTTTAATAAATCGCCTTTGAAAATAAATCATGTCAAGCAGCAAGCCATTTAAGCCCATGTAGGAACTAAATTAGTTGGCTATACAACTAATAAATTTTTTTATTATAATTCCAATAAACAAGACTAGATAATCTGAAAACTAAGAGTCAATCAAAAGTATTTAAATGACACTTCCTCTGAATTAAATATCTCATTATCTAAGTTTTTCATTTAACTGTCTACAGCTTCTTCAGGTATTTCACATCAGCTTCAATTAAAATAAAAATAAGCTTTTTTGATGTACATATGACGTGTCAAGGAGAAAGGGACATCAGAGAATATCTCCATTTAAGCAGTAGATACAAACCAAAAGCACATCCGTTGCTGCTACTGAAATCATTTACGAAACCACAGATGCTAAACTGTATAATCAATTTCGGACAAAAGGCTGAAACAAGCACTCTTTAAGAGGCCAAACATAAGAGATTGAAGAACAAAGTTGATTTCAAAGTTTCAGCAACCACGGTCAAACTCAAATCTTACAGAAGAGGAAACCGTCTGCAAAATTTATAACACGATGATCAATTTCAGTTATTTGATGCTATTCACAATATTAGTACTATTCTCTATCTCCACCCCACCCCGGTTTCAGATTTCAGATATTTTCGACTCATCAATTGCATAATTTAACCAACAAATATCAGACACTAGCCAGTGAAAGCATAATTGCGCGCTTAAACACCAAAAAAGCAAAACGCAGAAGCACTAAAAAGACCAATAACTCAAACGGCTAGTTACAGGCAAGCTCTCGCGCGTGCTACGCCAAAAACCTCTAAGATCAACTTCTGAACACAAGCTCCGACCACAAAATCAAGAAACAAAAGCGAAATCGAAAATCGGGTACAACATCGGAAGATGAATTGGAAAAGGAGTGAAGTTACCAGATGCGGAGCGGGCGCGGAATGAGAGGAGAAGTTCTTGGAGGTGTCCTCGAGGGTGACAGCAGAGGAGTCAGAGGTGGAGCGAGTGAGGTCCTCCGGCAACAATTCCGGATCGGTGGAGCGCGGCGGCGAGAGGTGGCGCGGGAGATCGCGTGGCTCCATGGAGCGTGATCGGAAAATTTGAGCGGAGAAGAAACCCTCTGCGTTCGGTTGAGGAGAAGAAAGGAAAAAGGCTCCACATGGCTTCGCTTTTACACGTGTCAGTGGCGTCGTTGGGGTGCCACGTCATCCGGCAGATAATATCTTCGGCTAATGTGAGCCAGATATTTTGAAGGGTCGTTGAAGAGAGCGAGTGGCGTTGGACGCATTCATTGGCGCGTGGAACTCATGCCTTATTTTATCGCATTATCGTTTTCAACTCCTCATTCATTAACTCAATTTTCACTTTTTCTATATATGGAAAAACTCGCTTATTATTACACATTCCACAATCTTCTCAAAAAATTAGAGTTTAGAACAAATTTATTATCAAAAAATAAAAATAATTACAAAACCTAATAAAAAATTTTAAAAAAATATACACAAATATAAATTTTAGTATAATTTTAAACTATTTTTATCGTACAATTTAAACTATTTTTACCCTCAGAATAACATATAAAAAAAAAATCTTTTCATAGACATGTTTTGAATTATGAAATTGCTAAAAGCATTCATGCATATGTATTTTTTCAAATAATAAAAAATTAAATAATAATTGACACTTGAATCTATATAAAAGAATCAATCATATTTGTTCAGGAAAATAAGTATATATATATATATAAGAGACTTTAGAATTATAAAATAAGTAACAAAGTTATTACAAAGGAACAACTACCAAAAGAAAATAATGTAATAGTTAAAGATAAACAAAATAATCTAATAGTTAAAGATAAGTAAGTAATTAACTAATTTGACTATTTTAGACCCTTTGTATTAGCCTCTTAAATAAGGTGAGAACATTTTTTTTATTCTTTATTTAAAAATTTCAAAAATATTTAATCATACTATTAATAATTACATATAATTATAAATAATAAAAATAATAAAATAAAATTATAATATTAAAAAAAAATATATAATTATATAAAATAATAAATATTATTTTCATAAATTTTAATATATTTAATAAATTATTTCAATTTAACACAACATTATTTTCTATTAACAACGATATGTTAGATCTAAATTTACGTTCAATTTCCAAGAGGATAATCTATAATCATTAAAACCTTAATTTCTTGGTTTTGTTTCTTCAAATTTTCTTTGAAGTGATATTAGTTTTCTTCTTCATCTCTTTATGCTCTTTAATTTATTTGTTTTGAAAGTTGCAAAATTATAATTCTGATTTGATATTATAAAATTAATGACAAAGATAGTAATAATATAAGCTTAGATATTTTGAATTGAATAAAGGTGGAAGTGGAGTTACCTGAGTTAGATATGACCTAACCATGGAGAGAGAGAGCTAATGTAATTATATGATCTTGGATAATGGATTTATTTAATGTGGGTGATGATTTTAGTTTTTATTTACCAATTGCAATTATATACACATTCCATACAAAATTCATTTATTGGTGACAAAAATAACTAATTTATAAAAACTTTATTATGACTTCTCTCAATATATTACATAAATATAAAAAAATATAATTATTTATGGATTTATTTAAGCCAATAACACAATTATCTCACTACTCTTAATGAAACATAATAGGTTAAGTTAGACTTTATCTCACTACTCTTAATGAAACATAATTATAAATAGGTTAAGCTAGACTTTCATTTATGTTAGACTAAACCCAAAAGAAATGTTTATTGTATTTAAATAAGTTAGATTTTTTTTCTTTAACTAGAATCAAACTTACACTACAAAAAATCAGTTTGATATGAACTATTTCTCTCTTGTACTAAAAAATAAAATTAAAAAGTAATATAATAAATAGAACAAACTTATTTCTTTTTACAAAAATTTATTTGCTTCAAGCATTTGAAACTTTTTTTTGACTCAGGTCAGCTTCAAGCCCTTCCCAAGCGAATTTGGGTTTTCTTAAGCATTAATGACTCTTTTTGCTTAACTCTTTTGAATTCGTTTAACATTGTAAACTTTCTAAATATGATCCATTTATATCATTAATCTACTCAGCGTATGTCTTGCCGCTCAACATTTTCAATTTATGCTATTTGAAGTCAATCAACTTAGTCATTTTTTCTTGCGCTGAGCAGATTGAACATTCTATTTTTTATTTTTTTTTGCTATTTTTCCTTCTTTTTTTGCAAGATTCATCAAATCTTCCTTCTTCTCTCCATCTTTGTGTCAAGTTGTTTAAAATGCATACTTTTTTTACAGTTGTTTTTTCATGTAATCTACTCATCTATGCCTAGTTTGATATGAACTTTGAAACAATTTGACACTTATGAGACAACTAATTGACACTCATCCTAAAATATTTGACACTTATGAGACAACTAATTAGTACTCATCATAAATGATTCCACAAAACTGAGTAAGGAAACTTCATTCATTTACACCTAGTCTAAAAGGATATTTTTCTTTCAAGAATAACATTATTATTTATTATGATTATTATTATAGAATGTAAAAATATATATTGACAAAATAAAAGAAATTATATATAATATTTTTTTTATAAACATATCCGCATAAGAATAATAATATGTAAAATATTTTGTAAATGTTTCATGTAACGTTGAGGTTCATACATTTTTTATCTCATCGTATTTTTTTAAAGTTTATTAGTTGGATATTAATTCTCCTCATAATATTATGGTGGTTAGTAAGGTTATTAAATTTGAGAATCTACATAGACTCGTAAAAGATTTGTAAACTCAACTCGTAGACTCGTAATAGTCTATTTCATATAAAAATTCAATAAAAAAACAGTCATGATACAAATTCTATGATATTAAAATAAATAAGTTCATACAATACACCAATAAAAAAATATTAATTCTCAATCCATGTTTCCATCTAATGTTTGTTCTATTTTCCACAATATTTTTACTTATAAATAGAAGTGATTTGCCAGAATTTGAACCATTTTGCGACATGTTAAAAATGGTATATGTTGAACATATCCAAAGAATAAAAAAACACTCTTATTTTAATCTTATTTCAGTCATGCCCAAATAATAATAAAAAAAACCCAATTTGCGATTTTATTTCAAATTCACCCAACTCCAACTCCAAATCAAAATTTTATTTCAAATTCAACCCAACCCCAATCGTGAAACCAAACTCACAAACCAGAGCAAAATGCCACATCGAGGCAACAAGAGACTATACGATATGATATAAGGAGATGCAAGACGGTGAGGCACTGCGAGATGACAATAAGGTGCCATGAGACGACGACAAGGTGCACCCAAGTGAAACACGAACGCAACAGGTCTAGTTCAAGTATGAAACTAACCCAAAATCCAAACACTAAGCAAAACAACCCATGTGTGGGTTGTTTTTTACTTTTCTTCCGAACTCGTTAACTCGACCTCCAACTTTCGAGTTTGTACCGAATCTATCGAGTTTATCCAAATTTAGTTTGCTAAAAAATGAATCTACTTACAAATTCATCCACAACCTATAAGTGAACTCTTAAATTCAAACGATTTTATGGGTTAATCCTAAATGATGGACAATGACTAAATGAATTTTTATACATAAAGACAAAATTAAACACTTATTTTTTGGTCAACATGAATTATTTTCACAAAAGTTAACCATGAAGATGAATGTTGTTTAGGGTCATAGTATATAAATGTAATAACAATTATGGTATGGTATTTTTTCTATTATTGGTCATGTCATCGTGTTGGAACATAAATGGCACTAAAGCATTGTGAGCATTGGAAATGTTGGTGAGTTTCCTTGTGCATTTTGGATGGTTATGTTGAAGCTTGGAAAAGATTCTAAAATGAAGTGTTTTATTTTCCCCACTAAAAGGAGCATGCACCAGCAACACCATCACCATTTCCTTGTACTATTCACCAATGGACTCTCTTTATTCCTCATCTCTGCAACCCTAGGCTACTTATTATTTTCCACTACCATAGTCTATCTTGTCTTGTCTTTCTCCTTTTCAAGCATTTCACTATTATTTTTGGTATAGCAAAATACATACAATATAATTGGATTAATTTACTTTAAATATAAAATAAAATTATTCGAAATATAATTTTATAAAAGATATCAAAAAAATTCTTTATATGGTCTTGTATTTTCTGTTTTTGTGTTTGTTATTCAAAATCTTTTCAGAATTTTGTTTTAGTGTCAATACAAGGTCCAAAATTTTGTTTTACTTTATACTATTTGATAAAGGTCTTGTATTTTTTATGCTTCCAAAATCTTCTAGAGTGATCTTATTCTATATTGAATTTGGGTCCAAATGTCTTATCGGATAAACAAACAAGTTCAATTATACTCAAACTCCTTATTTAATTTTTTATAAGTCTCTAACTCTATAACCTCTTTATTCTTGACAACAGTCTATCATATGGGTTTACATCAACAACTTAATATTAAATGAAAACAACTGAATTCATGCATAGGTAACACGACTTCATTTGTTTTCATTACAATGAGATCATTGAAGAATGACACGACTTCAACTCTATTTTTCGAGCCATAGATAGGGTTTAATGTTAGCAGTTTGTTCCCTAGAGCAATATTGGTAGAGTGAAGAATAATCTTGTGGCTCAATAATTGCAAATTTGAGGAAGTTAATAAGGATAAAGAAGATGGGAATCTTGCATGAAAGCATGCATGTCTTCTAAGAAAAATTGTTTAGAGCACTATCATATATGAAGCAAGTGACCACTACCACTATTTCTCATTTATAATATGAAATATTCCATAATCCATTACTTTTGAACATCCATGTCATATTTTTTTTTTTATATTATATTACTTATTAAGTTTTACTTGTAACTTTTTATCTCCACCAATACTTTTTAATCCTTTAATAGATGAAAGAGATATAAATTAGTCAACCATGAGATATGTGAAGTAGAAATAATTAATAAGTTCAATAATAAAATTGGAAAAACTTAGCTTGCGACTCAAAACAAATGATAGATAAAAATAATATGTAATTTTTTGTTTGGATTAAAATCGAAAATAAAAAATAGAGTGAAAGATAGAGTTGTAGTCGTGACAATCTTCCACGAATACAACGTTAAAATGAAAACAACTAAGGTCGTTCTATCAATACACGACTTTAGTTGTTTTCATTTATTGAAATCGTATCACCTATGCACAACTTCACTTAATTATAATCATCTTCTCTAATTAAAGTTGTGTCACATGCACACTTTCATTATAATTTCTAATCAAAGTCGTGCACTTTTGTTTCGAAGTTCACTAACGTTGAAGTCGTCTTCATTGATCACGACTTCCTCACACAAAGTCATGCTCTCAAGATACGACTTACCCATTCTCTTAATTACTAAGTGAAATTGCACCATTTTATTGAAAACAACTTATTTTCTATCTTTTGATTTCTACTAGTACCTCAAGAGAAAAGTGTTAGCTTTTGTTATGAATGTTGTATTATAATCTGAAGCAGAATAAAGAAGGCTTTATGAATCTGTGTGGAGTAGGAGATGAAAGGTGAAGAGTGTTGAACCAATGAGAATGCAACAACAATGGTGATAATGGTTTGACACCACGTGAACAAATCCCACGAATCTGCAGGCCTTAGTCTGTGCATACATTGCTTTTCTTCTTTTTGTACTCTGACAAATTGCATGCTTCTGCTCTTCATCTATTTTGGCCACTTATGGATCTTTAAGCTACCTTTGCATTTTCTCCATCATATGTTTCTTGCCACCACATCACCCTTATAATGGCCTAAAACTCTCATATAATCAAAATTTACTTAATCTTATACTTTAAGTTTAACTCAATCTTATAAAACTAATTTATAAAGTGAAGATTACACTCACTTATAAAGAATGAAATATCATAATCTATAGTCGATGTAGGATTTTCATCACAAATCTTATGCATCTTAACTTATAACTAGAAGATAGAACCTCTTAAATAGATTACATTTTTGTTAATAGAAATGAACCATGAAGAAAAACTCAATACACACAACTAAAAAATCATTAAACAGAAATTAATTTTATAAATAATAAATAATTAGTTACTATATTAACTAAATTATACATTATTTTAGAAACTAAAGAAAATAGTAATATCTAGATTAGTTTCTATTTCTGATCAATAGTTTCTAAATTGGTATCTAATTACGCTAAAAAAATCATTAAATAGAAACCAATTTTAGAGAAAAATAATAATTAGTTGTTATATTGACTAAATTAGAAACCATTTTAGAAACTAAACAAACTTTTGGTTTCTAAATTAGTTTCTATTTTTGATAAATAATTTCTAAATTGGTATTTAATTAGTTACAAGATTTTAACTACCGATTATTTAGATTCTAAATTTGATAGCAAAAATCTTGATAGCTAATTAGATACCAATTTAAAAACTATTTATCAATAATAGAAAATAATTTAGAAACCAATAATTTTTTTAATCTCTAAAATGTCTCTAATTTAGACCATACAACAATTAACTATTTTTTGTCTTTAAAATTAATTTCTATTTAATGATTTTCTTATAGTATTAGTTACTAAGATTTTAACTACCAATTATTTTAAATTCTAAAATCGGTAGCTAATTAAATACCAATTTAAAAACTATTTATCAATAATAGGAATTAATTTAAATATATATAAAAAATAATCTTTAAAATAATGTTTAATTTAATAATATAATAAATAATTATTTTTTATATCTAAAATTTATTTTTATATAATGATTTTTTTAGTGAGATATTAGTAATAATATTACAAACAAAAGAAAGTCTCAATCTTGGTTTTGTTTGACTCTCTTTTACGTGTACATTACTCTATTTTGTATTTTAAATAAATTTTAGTTAAAATCTTATTCTTCATTTATAATAAAAGAATTCATAACAATTAAAACGAAATATTATTAATAAAATTGCCTCAACTCTATAACTTTTCCAGAAAAAAAAAAGTTTACAAAGTGTTTGCAAAATTTATAAACATCTCATTGTTTAACCTATGAAAATATATACTTTTTAAAAATAAAAATCATGATATAACTGAGTCCAAATGGGTAATACTTCAAATACAATAATATTTAACTATATCTTATAAACTTGCTATAATCGAAATATTTTAGAGTTATAGAATTTAGTCTCATCTTGATCCCGTATTAATTATAAAATAATTTTAGAGATATAGATTTTAACAAAGTTTAAACTAATATATTTTCAAAAATTATTTTGATATAGTGATATTTATAATATCCAATAATTGATTCTGAACCTAAAACATGAATTAATCAAAATCAATCAATTCGTGCAATCTGTTTTTCAACTAGAACACTATTAGAGAATTGATTCATTCACAGTTTTCTTTTGTAAGAATTGATTCATTCACTAAAACGTGTTATGTGGCCATTAGTACAATTGATATGATTTTCAGGTTTGGTTAAACATAATTTTAGGTTGGTTTTCTTTCTAATTTTTATTATGTTTTTAATTAAGTGTTTGAATATTTTTTTTATATGATTATTATGTTTTTAATCAAGTGATTGGGTGTCACATGTGAAGATAAAATAAAAATAAAAAAGTGAATTGGGTATGTTCTCCTTATAAGAAATAATGATGTATATGATGGAAATTAAATATAGCATTAAAAGTTATGTAGGATTTAGGGTTTATGATGTATATGATGAAAATTAAATATAGCACTGAGAGTTAATTATTAGTGGGCATTAAAAGTTATTTAATGAATATTAATATGAAATTTAGATAGCCTTACATAATTTAGTTTGTACATACAAACAAGGAGATATATGAATATTGAAAAAAAAATGAGTTTCTCTTAGTGATAACCTTATGAAGTTATGATAACCTTATGAAGTTATGAGTTATAAAAACTGATGAGAAAATAGAAAGATTTTTCTAATATTTAATTTAAAAAAATATACTAATTTCATACTTAAAAAAGACGAGAATGTCAATAATAAGTTATGGGATTGATCGTCACAAGTTGTGATAAGATTAAATTTGAATTTTTATAACTCATAACTCCATAAGATTTACACTCAAATTCTTTAAAAATTCATTTATCTCTCCGATTACAATTCAAGTACATCATTTCAGGTACCAATTTTTATATTTTTAATAAAAGGTATGAAACATGAATTTATTCTATTTTTATTTAATATAGTTATAAGCCAATTTATTAATACTATTATTCGACAAGTTTTACTTGTGAATTTATATGCAATAGTTTGATAAATTAATAATAATAGTATATTAGAAAAAGTGTATTATAAAGTATATTGTGATCGTTTCTTTGTTACAATTGCATTTTGTTTTGATGCATGAGAGTCATTAACGGATTTTAAAGAATTAGTGAAGGAAAAGTGAGAATCATATAATGTGCAAGGGAATGAGGTTACTAGGTGTAAAAGAAAAACTAAAATTGTTTAAAACAGACTTTAAAAAATGGAATTATGATGTGTTTGGGTGCATGAATACAACTAAACAATGTATTATTAAGGAGATAGAAGAATTGGACCATAAAGATGATGACTTTTAATATTTAGATTAAAAGGAATGGATCTAGTTAGCAATTTGAGAATAATTAAATGAAAAATAATACTTTCACAATCCTTATAATAATATACCATTCTTGATGTGATGAATTTAAAAATAAATATATAAAATAAATAATAAGTTTGAAATTAAATGGTATGAAAAAATATTAAAATAATAGTATTAAGAGTTTAGAAGTTCGTTCGATTGATTCAATATCAATAAACCTAGAAAAGAGAGTAGGTACTTGGAATGGGCGTATAACAAGAATTTTTGGCATTCCTTGGGTAATGTGGTTATATACAAAATAGAGTTGTCAACATATAATTATCCTAAGATAGATTCAACTTTATGTCAAAAAGTTAAAATTAATAGAAAAAAAATTGAAACATTAATTATCCAAAACTAAAAGTACATTAGGCAGAAGATAAATATTCATATTATTAGCATAGTGACTTGACTCATAACAAGAAAAAAGCAAGGGGAATAGATTCAAACACATATCTACCTTACCTTGCAGAACATGGCACTTCCAAAAACTCATAGCAGAGCTGAAAAAGGAGAGAAGATAATGCAAAAATGAGAAAATGGACGGCAAATAGGTTATGTTTTTATGGGGTGAGAAAAAAATCCTTAAGCATGATGATGATCAGAAATGTAAAATGTTGTCGGAAAGCAGCATCAAGTGGTGTGATCCTCCCACATTTCGAAAGATGATTGGGTGAAGGTCACGTCATGGATTCAAGTGGGAATGATTGGACCACGTTTTGCGACCATTGGGCCACTTATTGAGGGTATGTGTTCTTATATCAGGACCACTACACAAGACACTTGTTGACTCCACCACACTCCCCAATTTTCAAGATCGCTGCGACACGACACTCCTTACTCCCCCAAGCACACACTCACCCCAGGTAATTCTAATTTTAATTCCTCCTTTCGTTATCACCGCCATTGTTTTCCTCTACAAGCCCATAACTCAGCCATTCCCACAGTCTTTTCTTTTGTTTTGTTTGCTCTTTATTCATATGCTTCTTTCCACCCGACTAATTTTAGTTTAATCGATGTGGGGCCTTTTGGGTTTCTCCGATCGCCCGGGTGGAGAATCGGCGGAATTGGATTATGGGTAGCTGTTGTTGTGGTGGGTGTGTGGAGCAAGGGAGTTTTGTATCCATGATTGGATGTGAAATTTGTGTAATAGTGACAATTACTTCTTTAAGATAAAAGGAAAATTGGGTTGGAGATGGTGACGGGTCTGAGAGACTTTTGTGATTTCGCCCGGAAAAGGAAGTTTGGTTATGTTAAACTCCTAAAAGGGTGTTGGTATCTCGCAGAAATTATTTAACCTTTTGCTTTGAAGCATTTGAAAAATTAAGGTCTATCTACATCACCAGATTTTGGGTTAGGTTAATTTAATCCAAGTTACAAAAGTAGTAAGATATTTTTCATGGGGTCAAAAAATACCAAAATAACAGACAGCAGCACCACGTTTTTGATCTTGCTTCTCTACAGTTTAGTCATGGTTGGCTTCGGTGTTTCACCATGTGCACTGGTTTGGATTTTTGTGCTTTTCATGAAACTTTTTTGCTACTGATCCCTCAAAAGATGTAACAAATGTTTTGTTCCTGAGGATTGTGGGGTGGGGTTGATGATTATCTCTTTTAGTAACTTTATCAGTGAATTGCTTTTATTGTCCCAATGTTTTTTTGTAGTTAGGAAACCATTCCAAATTGGTGTCTGAAAACACCCCACGATCTACTTAGGCATGATTGCTACGTGAGACAAAGCTTGCTTGAGTAAAGCTCTAACGTCTGCTTCAAGTGTTGGAAAGTGAAAGCAAAGATGAACTTCAGGAACTACGATGATAATAACTCTACTTGGGATGCCATCCATGGGAAGACACCGGCAAATGTTGGTTCTCTGTTGAGACAGTCATCAGTATACTCCCTTACATTTGATGAGTTTCAGAGCACCATGGAGGGGATTGGGAAGGAATTTGGGTCCATGAACATGGATGAACTCTTGAAGAACATTTGGACAGCTGAAGAGACTCAGGCCTTGGCATTTTCAGCTGGTACAGGAGAAGGCCACAACCATAACCCAGTTAGTGGTGGTTTGCAAAGACAGGGTTTTTTGACATTGCCAAGGACTCTTAGTCAGAAAACAGTGGATGAGGTTTGGAGGGACTTCATCAAAGATAGTGGTGGGGCCAACGATGGGAGTGGCAATGGTGGTTCATCCATTCCTCAAAGGCAACCAACACTGGGAGAAATGACTTTAGAGGAGTTTTTGGTGAGGGCTGGGGTGGTGAGAGAAGATGTGCCTCAACAACAAATTGGAAAACCAAATAACAATGGATGGTTTGGTGACTTTCCTAGACCAAACAATAACAATGGCCTACTTCTTGGATTCCAACAACCAAACAGAAGTAATAGGAATTTGGGTGAGAGGGTGGTGGAGAACAACAACAACAACTTAGCTCCCAAACAACCTCCTTTATCACTAAACTCAAACCACTCTCAACGACCAACACAACAGCAACCCCCACTTTTTCCAAAGCCATCAAATGTAGCTTTTTCTGCTCCTATGCATTTGTTGAACACTGCTCCACATCCTAGCCCTGCCAGAAGAGGAGGGTTGATGGAGCATTCACTGAATGTTGGAATGGTTGGTTTAGCCTCAGCTAATCCAGAGGCTTCTCCCTCCAGGAAAATATCATCAGATGTAATTTCAAGAAGTAATGTAGACAACTCTTCACTGTCCCCAGTTCATTATGCAATCAACAGGGGAAGGAAATGCAGTGCTATAGAGAAAGTGGTTGAGAGAAGACAAAGGAGAATGATCAAAAATAGAGAATCAGCTGCCAGGTCAAGGGCTCGTAAGCAGGTTAGTACCTACCCTTAGAATTACTCATTACTGCATCAGTTCCACTGTTTTAACATATATTTAGAGAAAAGTAAGGGTAAAACATGTTTTCATTTTTTAAACTATCTCAAAATTAAGTTTTAGCTCAAGTAATATTAATAAATTTTAATTTTATATTCATGCTAAATGATGTGATTTTAATTTCTTTTGAAAAAATAACCCCATCTCTTTTGTACTGCAACTCCTAAAACTGGCCTAATAATAAAAATTAAAAGAGATATGAAAGTAGTTGTTTGATTTGAGAAAATATTCTTTTGTTCCTCTTTTTAACAAAAAGTGTTAGTTTTATTCTAAAGATTTTTACAAAAAAAATGTTTACTGTTTCTAACTAGTCATTATGCATTCTTGTCAACAACACTAGTAATTTTACTGTGTTGGTGGATCCTGCTAAAAAGCTTTAGTCAACTCTGTTTTTAGTGGGATTCATATCAAATTCTTCAGAACAGTTAAGTTTGATTCATTTCTTATCATTCTTTCTTACAAATTCTGCATCACCTGATTAAAATATCAAAAATACTACACATGAACTGTAAATTCATAACGAAGAGAGAATTAAAATACATTACATAATTTTTCCGGTTCTATATAAAAGAACTTGTCAAATTATCTATTGCACTATTCTGTAAGGCACTTAATTATAAATTTCTATCTCTCTTGAATGGCAGGCCTACACTTTCGAACTAGAAGCTGAAGTTGCAAAACTCAAGGAAATAAACAGAGAATTGCAAAGAAAACAGGTTTGCTGTCATTCTGTGCCACATCCTTATCACTTTATCAGTAAAATGTATACAAAGGTTTTGGCTTTCTCTGATTACAATTTTGGTTTGATACAGGCAGAAATTAAGGAAATGCAAAAAAATAAGGTATAATCTGCTCTGCATATGACTATGCCAATGTTCTCTTGATCAAATGACTCTTTTTCCTCACTTTTTTTCTACTGGTTGACACCAATAGTGAAATTTATTCACACAATTTACTTTTCAATTTATTTTCACAGTTTGAAAGGCAAATAAACTTTATTTATTTATTTATCTTAGCAGGATTTGGACCCTGCATGCCAGTCAAGGGTAAGTAGTAGAATACAATGCTTGAGAAGGACACTTACAGGACCATGGTAGTGGTAGACAGTTTGAGTAGTTGTTTCTAAGTAACAGATATACGAAGGAAGGAAGCCATTGTTATGTCATAAGGACTGGAGTATGTTTGTGAACTGTGGCTTAATTTCAGTCCAACACTAGATAGGGAGGTAGCTAGCTATTATTAGCTTTATGTATAGGAACTAGGAGTGGTGAGTTGTACATTTTTAAACATATATCTTTAAATAATGAATTGTTATATGTGCTTGAATGTTATTTTCTTTTCTATTGCAGGATGATAAGATAACACAAGCTTATTTGACTGTCTCTAACTTTTGTTTGTCCAATTTAAGTTTTAGTCATGCCCTTTGTTTCTTGTATTTATGAAAGGAGGGAGATTCCCATTTATTTTCCACATGTCAAACATAAGTAACAGTGTTTTATGTATTTGGTTGATCCTTTTCTCACAACAACCAATGAGACTGTACAATCTCAGTTACAAACACCTATGTAGAGCACTTTGCTTGTAGTTTCATAACATTTTCCAAATCATCACTAAGTTTGGCTTCACTCAATATGGATCGAGTTCAATTTAGTCATCTCATTGATTACATTAAAGGCATTATCATTGCCAATTTGAATGCTTCCTTAGTAACCAAGACCACATAATGCTTCCAAGCAAGATTAAACCAAAAGTCACTACTGATCTTTATTGTTTTTCGGCTTAGAGATTACCAAATAGTCTAAAGATGTTAATCTATGTGTTAATATCAAATTTGAAGTTGAATGAGGATAATGGAGGATGCCTCTTACTGAAGATTCTAAGTATAGAAGCTACATGACTGACTTATGTATCTTACACTACTTTTTAACCAACAATGACTCACAGGTATCATGATTCTTGGACATATCCTGCAGTTTAAACTGCAGAACATCCTTAATTAAAAATAAAACATTCTTTTTTATAAACATTTTTATGTAATTACTTATGTTTAGTGCAAATATACTTTTAAGTGAAGGTTCTTTATTATACTTTTAAAATTTTAATTTGTACTTTACTAAATATCCATAGATATTCACTGAAATTTTTAAAATTCAGCTACAGTTGCAGAACTATATTGGCCTACACCTGTCAAAAGTTGAAGCTGTTGCTTTTCCATTGACTTTAAACATGCAAATTTCCTTTACCATTATTTTCCAATTTGTTCCCATATCTTTCCTATGTTACTGTACCATTTTGTGGGTGTTGGTTTTTTCAAAGTACTTTATGTTATGATTGTATTATCTGGTGTCAATAATAAAATGTCAAACAACACAATAGTGACAGAAAAAATATCTTCCTCTCCTTTTCTGGTGTATGAGTTTTGAGATTAGTGTTCAAATGTCAAATTCTAGCCAAATCCTAATCTTATCTTATCTTAATATTATTAAAGTGTAAAGGTAACTTAGTCAGCGATGACTCAGAAATAACTTTTGCTCCAGAAAGAAACTCTTTCTCCTCATATTTATTTATCAAAGAAACACAAGGTATTCATTATTCCTACTAAATTCTGAATTATTTAAAATATTTTATATTTTTCTTATTTATTATTTTAGAAATGTTTTACATAACATTAAATACATTTATGTTTGATTTTTAAATTAAATTATATTTCTATATTGTGATATTAGAATAAAAAAATATCCTATCTATTTTATTAAAATCAATAAATTTATTATAGTTTTTACTTTTACAAAATCATAAAAGAAGATAGATAAATAAAATAAAAAAATAGCTTTATATTATCATTCACTTATAAATTATATAATTTTTAATGATCATCTCAAAATATAGCAACTGTAATTTTAAACAAGTTAACCATTTAAATTTTTGGTCTATTTATTACATATTTATTATTTTAATTTTGCTTTTGTAAAGTAATTTAAGAGAAACAACAAAACATGATTATTTAAAAGAAAATTAGTTATTAATGTGAGTACTAATAAATGTATATTTCATTTTTTTATGTGGGCCGTTATAAAAAAAAGGCAATAGGAAAATGATGTAAAAATATAATGAAAAAGTAAAAATGGAGAAATTAATTATTGAAAATGACATAACTTTAAATATATCTTATACTGGAAACTATAAACTTATTAAAATATTTTAATATAAGCTATATAATTAATTAATTTATTGGAAATCAATTTTATTCAAAAATTACTCGTGGAGACGTTAGTACAGTACACTACTGAAATAACAAATTTATTCATCCATCTTTTAATACCAGTGTTTGCCATTTGAACTTCTTTCTAACATTTTTTTTTCTTAACCCTTTCAACCTTTTCTAATTTGTTGTCACTCATTCTTTAGAAATAATTAATTTTAATCACTATATTATTTTAGATAAGTACATAAAGAAATATGGTTTCCTTTCAAAAGTTAAAAAAATATTTATAGCTTGGTAAAAGAAATGTCTTGAATCCTAAATATTCTAAATCTTAAAAAAATACTTTATTATTTTAATTATTCTTAAAAAAAATTTATAAAAATTAATTCAAATTCGCTTTTAGATACAAAACTTTCAAAGTTATAACAATTAAAAAAATAATTGTAACAATGTATGCCATATTTGCCTTTCAGTTGGAATTATTATATCTTACTTGGACACAAAACCTGTTTCTTGATCAATTAAATTTAACTGAATGTAAACATTCTTAACATTTGAGAATAATTCAAATATTTAAAATTAAGATAATGGTGAATCTCTGTCGGATTGAAAAAGTCTCCAAAATTCATGTTCATCCTCTTGGTTTTCTTCTCAATTTGTTGACTGAACCACCTGTCCCAAAAAAAATTGACATGAAAAAAAATTCTTGCTGGTTTCTGGGGATACAAGATGATGATATTTGACTAATTACATCATGCAATTGACCAATTTTTTTAGGGCACATGAGGATTGAATTATCTATCAAGTAAAGTTTGAATTTAAGCTAGAATGTTCAACCTACAGTTCACATCATGTGAAAAGACATCACAACCCCTCCACAAGTGAAACTCAGATTGATTGCAACCATCCATGTATGTGAAAGGAATCCCAAAATGCACTGTCCCCAAGAAAGCCAAGCATGGTTGTGCCTTGTGGATTTTGAGATGGGGAATTGCACATGACAGAGTACAACTTGATCAAAGATTTTTGCCCACAGAAACTGCAACTTTTCCTTGTTTGTGAAGTGATAGGGGACAAGCATTTATAATGCTAACATGGAGCTAGTGCCCAGGCACAGGCTTGGAAAATGATAAACCCCTCATCTCTTAAGACTAATTATACTTCTTCTCCTACTTCAAACCATCATGCATTCTACTTAGGATACTCAAAAACAAGGCCTTTTGCTACACTTCTAGCTCTTCCATTGCCAAATAGCTTGCTCACAATGGCCAGTGCAAAATATGTTGCAGTGGCAAGCCCCTCACTAGTGATCAAATTTCCATCAATAACTACTTTGGCCCCATTTATTGCTTCGTCATTAACCTTGTCTGAGACAGAGGGATGGGCTGTGGCCCTCTTGTCCTGCAACAGCAACAAAATTCTCATTTCAGTGACGATTTCTTCAAGAATTAGATCAGGAAACAAGCTCAATATTAACACTGGGGCAGCTAATACCTTGAGTAAACCTTGTTTGTGTAGAATAGCAAGTGAAGAACAGATCGCCCCATATATTCTTCCAGTTGAATTTTGTTCTTTAAGAAGCTTCTTCAGAATTCTTGATTTGCTTAGTTTTTGGGTACCAGTAGTTCCTCCCTAAAAATTCATGAAAATCTCATTAACTAACAATAGGTGGGACAAAAGCAAGAATCATCAGATTTTGCAGATAATTACAATCATAAACTAAATATACTGAGTCGAGTGCAACTGCAATGAAAAACCCTAAAAATTGAAGGAACCCCGAGAAAGATAATCATAGAAAAACCCTAAAAATTGAAGGAACCCCAAGAAAGATAATCCTAGAACAAGATACAATTGTGACCATTCATTTTCACCCTTTGCTCTAAGCACATTGTATGTGATTTTTGTTTGTTGGGGAGAGGGGGAGAAGGCTGTTAGTGATTATGTTTGGAAAGTTTTAAAATAGGGATGGATTAAATTTTGACATTTTCTTGTGCTTATTTTGGAAATCCACTAAAATTTAGTTGAATTTGAGTCACCTTTATTTAGCTTTAGTTGAGTGTTTGAATTGATAGTTTCACCTTTACTTGTTTACCCACTCTACCTATTCTAGTTAAGAATAAGTGAGTAATAAAACAAAATGAACTCCATTTAATTTCAATGTGTTCCAAAGATAAAAAAAATAAAATTTATGAAGCAATTGAAATCTTATTTTCTACAATGGGTTATACACAAGAGAATCGATTTCCACACAAATCAAATCTGAATTATCTAAAACTTAATAATAAACACTTCTAAGTTCTGCTATAGCAACGTGAAAAAATGCAGTAACTCGTTTTTTTCAGAATTTTATCTTACTGGAAGAATAATCAAATCATGTGTTGACTCCTGAGCATCCCTAATTAATATATCAGCAACAATTTTCGTTCCTTGTGAAGCCAAAACTTCAAGAGATTTCTCAACTGAAGCAACTATGACATTAGCTTTTGCTCGCCTTAGAATATCTACCACAGTCACTACATCAATCTCTTCCGAACCATGTGCAATTGGTATGAGGACCTGGGCATCATAATGTATGACTGTATGTGTAAGTTAAGATCTTTGTTTCAAAAGGATGGACAGCTAAAGTCTTCCCAAATAATACACATATGAAAGTTAGTAATAACTTACACTAGGGGTGTGATGGCCAATAGACCATTCAACTTTATTGAACTCCTTAGTTGCATTATCATCATCCGTTCTAATCAACTATTATAAAATATAAGAAAGAGCATCGGATCAGGCACAGAACTTAACTGATCAGACAACATACATGAAACATCAGAAAAAACATGAAAAGATGTTAATTTTTATAAATTTGATAAAAAAAGTACATTCACCATTCTGTATTTTTTTTCCTATTCTTTATAATTTAGTCATATTTCTAAACAATTACAAAACTGAAGGGAAGCAATCTATTCCTTTCAGGCAAGAAAGATGCTAATAAAAGCAGATTACCAACAATTCTGCGACCTCCCTAGCAACAGACTCCCCAAATAGCTGCTCGGCCAAGGACAAAGCAAACTGGTATGTTGTTCCAGGCCCCGGGCTGGTTGTGAGTCCTCTGGAAACCTGAAGATTTGATTTAACTGCCCAAAAGGTTGGAAGGCTGTCGAAGAATGCGGGGTGACAAGTTATCTTCCATGACAAACTAGAGGATATTAGCCTTATCCAAATACAAACAAAAAACAACATAATGAAAATATAGCAAAAATTATAGCGTGTATACGCAATCCAATGGTAATAATACAATTTATGTAAAAAACTTAATTAGAATGCACTAGTAGTATAATGTCATTTGATTATCTTTGGCATGCATGACACTTTCTTTACTTTAAATTTCCACATGAATTTAATATACATACATACTTATACATATACATATATACATACATATATATGTATATATATTGTCGTTGTAAAATTGTTTTACACAAACATCCAACTAGTCTGATCATTTTACTACATCATCCATCCTTTTCATTAATATGATGGGTTGACAGAATAAGTTCTAATTGGATGTCTAAGTAAATATTTTGTGCAGACTGTATTTATATAGATTAAGCTCTTTCCACAGAAATCTTGATGGATACCACCACACTGTTAGGGCAACAACAATTGCTTTTTTTGGTTTCTGAGGTTATTCTTTTTCAGAGGCAATCCTATTCCAGATTTAGTTCGACAGACACTAAATGTGATTCATTTCCCATATTGGCCTAGCTTAACCTACAAAACCAGCTTGTAAACTAAGGTTTACTCAGACATACTCTATTTTAGCTATATCATATGAATCTCCAACAGTCCCAGTGGGGATTCAAATATCAGTTCCTCCTGATATGGAAAACTAACCCTTCTGCTAGACTCAACCAACATTAGATAGCAACAGTAATTTAAAACCACGGCAATAAATACTGATTCTATTGAAATCCAAGTTAAGCAAAGCACCTTCTTCTTCTTCAAAAGACCCCATGGCAAAAGGGTGACAGCGGGAGCAGCACAAATAGCTCCATAGAGCCTATTTTCCTCAGCTTGTTTGCTAGTGATTTTTCGCAGAACTTCGCAATCCCGTAGTCTTGCAGAGCCAGGCATTCCTCCCTGCACTCGCGGTTAATACTAGCATCAACAACACAACAACCAACGCTAACAGAGAGCGGTTTCAGTTAGAGAACTAACGGGTAAAGCAACGAGGTCAAAAATTTGATCGGAACACGCGGAAATGTCGGTGTCGGCGACTATTTTGGTGCCTCCGGCGGCTTCTACTTGGAGCAGCGGCTCCACGGAGGCGACGGTGACTTCCGCGCCGGCGCGTCGCAGGACGTGAATCATGATAACGGCTTCCATTTCTTCGGTGCCCAAACCGATGGGAACCAGAACCTTCTTCGGAGGGATTGCATTGGGTGCTGTAGCTGGGGGAGAGATTGAGAGTGTGGCTTTCGGAGTGAGCGCTCTCTGCCTCCGAGGCTTGACGGCGGCGAAGGGTATGCGTGCGGCGGCGGCAGAGGCGGTGACCGGAGAGAGGGTGGTGGACGGTTGAGGCAGTAGCAGCAACGACATGAGGACTACTCTGATTCAGATTAGATTACGACCAAATTTCAAATGCTTCTTTTAGTATAAATGTTTTTCTTTATTTTTAAATTTTACAAAATTTGAAATTACTTATTTATTTTAGTATTTTATAAAATTTGAAAATTTTAATTTTAGTGCTTATGATTTTTTTAGTCTTCGTGTTTATTTTAAGAAATATAGATAGTATTTATTTTAAGAGATATAGATGGTATTTATTTTATAGATCTTAATATTTTTTTATATAATTTATATTCGCATTACATTATAACACAACTAATATGTATTACCTAAAATTATTTTTAATATTTATTTAGTATTATGAATTCCTAATTTGTTTCTAAAATAAACTAGGATCAAAAAAGTATTTAAACAGCACTCCCACAAAATTAATAATAATAATATATTTTATAAATATTCAAAACAAGTGACCATTTATGCCAAATTTAAGCCATAAAATACAAATTTCATGACCCTTTTGTATTAATTTAAGTATTTAACTATTCTTCAATAAATATAAATATTTTAGCATTTCTAAGTAATTTAATTATTTAATATGTATTTAATAATGCAGATATTTAAATATTCTTAATTATTTAATTTGATTAAAAATATTATCTTATAGATAACATTACTTTTTTTTTACAATAATACTTTTTAAAATAGTGATTATTTTTTAAATTATTTTAGTTTTAATTTAAAATTTAAATATAGATATTTGTTACATATATTGTGAAGTTGTGTGAGATATTGATTTTAGATGAAACTTCAAGTTAATAAAATTAATGTTTAAAATATTTCTAGAAGAAGGTAAATATCTCATTTTTAAAGAACTAGTTGCAAATTAAGTAATACACATGAAATTTAAATAAGAGATTACATTTATTTTACTCTAGACTAGTCTCTTTAATAAACTTATGTAAAATTCTTGATTAATACAATCAAGCTATTACAAATTAAGAATGCAAATATTATTTGGACCAAATCACTTATAACAATTTTATTTTTTTTATACCCAATCATTCCTAACTAAACACCATAATTCCTTAGAGTCAACACTAATGACTAAATACATGTATTATCTACAACACAATATTTTTTACTAAATTCAAATATTGTTCAGTAACACAATAACTTTTAGTTAAACATTAATATTATTTAAAAGATCAAATATTTGTTTAGACACAATTGCTTTTAAAATCACTTTGTTATATGATATACAAGATCACAAGTTTCTAACTAAAATAAAGTAATATCCTAATCACTTTTGTAATATGACTATCTCATTAATCATTATGAGAAAATCAAAAGTTTAATCTTATTCATATTTTTTCTAAAGAAAGAAATCTGATAATTTGACTAATTTAGTTTATTTATATTTATTTTTGTTAATATATAAATTTTGGTCTAATTCTTTTAATTTTATCGTGTTTTTTTTATGACTGATGATTGTTGTTAAATAACTAAGATGTGAAATTGTATAATGATGTATAACATAAAAACTTTATAAATAAAAAATTGAGTAGTGCTTTTTTAATCTGCTTTATTTTGGGCAAAAATTGTTGTTCTTACAGTGGAAGGACGTGGCGTGATTATCCAATGGCGACACAAAAGTTGTTACGTGTTTATAATATTATATAATTGCAGTAACTCAAGAGAGTTGATAAACACACCACAAGTGTAGCCAGAGATATAGAGAGAGAGAAGAGTCGCATTATTGTTTGGCACAAGATAAGACATGTTTGGGTTAATCGGAAGAAAGGCCAATTTGTTCGGAGGATCGGGAAGAAGGTGGTTGAACTTGGCTGCAGCAGCAACAGCAGCGGCAACCACCACTTCTAACGGCGGAGCCATGGAGGAGTTGCTCGCGCAACTCCAATCCAACGTCCAGAAGGCTCTGGCCGGCGGAGGAGCCGAGGCTGTGAAGAGGAACAGGAGCAGGAACAAATTTCTTCCCCGCGAAAGAATCGATTACCTTCTTGATCCTGGCTCTTCCTTCCTCGAGCTTTCACAGGTTTTTTTTTCTTGAGGAATTTTGCTAATTGGTATATTAAATTATGATTATCTGTTAATTAAACTTTTTATTTTTTTTAATTAAACGTGTTCAAGTCCTTTATTCTTTCTATCCATGAATTTGGTATTAAATTTGACTTTAAAGAACATGAGATTAAGAATTTATGAAAAAAAATTAGGTTATAAGAGACTTATGTAAAATTTGGGATCATATTCATGGTAAATTAAAACTTTATTTTTTTTCTTATTGTTTCATTCAACTCTATGCACGGCCTTCACAGTCTAGTGAATATGACTAATTTTATTTTAATTCTTTATATTTCCAATTTTAATTCGTATGACTACTTTGTTAACTACTTAATTATAATTATATATAAAAAAATGAATTTTTGTATTCAAAAGATTACTGTCTAACTATTGTGAGATAAAAAAAAAACAATTTTCTGCTTAAAAGATTAAAGCTAAGATTACACGTGTATGAAAAACATTTTTTCAATCGTAATAACTATTATGTCTTTTGTTTTATATTTTTCATTTCTCTTTTTCTAACCCATCACATTCTTGATTTATGTGGAAAGCTGGTAAGTTGAAGATCGTAGCCATATTTTGGTACTTTGATAGGTTAAGGCTTTCAAATGGGTGGTAATTATGAAAAATGGTTTTGACAAGGAATGTTTGGAAAATGATAGTTGGAAAACTTTAGAGTCGTATACAATTTTTTATTTAATGGATTTAGAAATCAATATATATAATAAGGAAAATGATATTTTTACAACCTTTAGAGTTATATATAGTTCTTAATGTGATGGGTTTAAAAATAAATATATATAATAAATGATAAATTTTGAATTAAATAATATGAAAAAATATTAAAATAATAATATTGAGAGTTGTAATGTGTTTGTATAAAAAATATGAGTTGTCAAAATATCATTACCAATATAATAAAGGAAAATGGTTTTTTGACACTTCATATTTCACCCTACACCCCACTAAATATTAAGTGAAGCAGGTTGTCAAAATATCATTACCCTATAATAATATTAAAATAATAAAATTATGAGTTGTAATGTAGTTGTATAAAAAATCGGAGGAGTTGTGCATGTGTCATTATCGAGAAAGTTTTTAACTTTTGAGTGATAAAGCTGGCAGGACATGAGTTGTATGAAGAGCCCCTGCCTTCAGGAGGGGTTGTTACTGGGATAGGTCCTGTGCATGGGAGATTGTGTATGTTTGTGGCCAATGATCCCACTGTCAAGGGAGGGACTTACTATCCCATTACTGTTAAGAAGCACCTCAGGGCACAGGAGATTGCTGCTCAGTGCAAATTGCCCTGTGTATATCTTGTTGACAGTGGAGGAGCTTTTCTTCCCAAGCAAGCTGAAGTGTTTCCAGACAGAGAAAACTTTGGTAGAATATTCTACAATCAAGCTGTAATGTCTGCTGAAGGAATTCCTCAAATTGCATTGGTATTGGGCTCTTGCACTGCTGGTGGGGCATATATACCGGCAATGGCTGATGAAAGTGTGATGGTCAAGGGTAATGGCACCATTTTTTTAGCAGGGCCACCTCTTGTTAAGGTATGCTCTACCTATTCCACTGCTCCAAAATACTTTGTTTCATAGTCTCTTTCTGTTTCTTTGTTTTTTACTTTCAAAATCTGTATCTCTTAAGTTTAAACATTTTAGTTAAATATGCTTTTAATCATCGAAAAGACTACTGATTTTGATTTTAGTCTTTATAAAAGAGTTGGTCATTTTAGTTCTTTCATTTTATCAAGATAACATGATTTTTATCCCTAGTGACTTGTGAGAGACTAAAACCATATCAATTTTGATAAATGTTGGGTTGAAGTGAATATTGATTTTACTGGACTGAAACCAAAACTTGTTATATTTTCAATCACCAAAAACATATTTTTTTTTTATAAAAACTTATCACTGTGTAACTTGACATCTCATTATACTGACACCTCAAATAATAACAATCATCTGTCATCACATGAAAAAAATATTATTAAAAAAAAATACAAAAAAAATATGGAGGAACTAAACCAAAATCCATATGTTAACAAAACCAATACATAGGTAGACTACACCTATTAAAGAATTCTAAAAATAGACTACATAGAGGCCTATTATACCAAAAACATATTTGACTGTGCTTATGTTTGTGTAATATATTTTCTACGTGTTTATGTCCAAAAATAACCCTAAATGAATTTGTAGGCTGCCACTGGAGAAGAAGTCTCGGCAGAGGATTTGGGAGGTGCCACTGTGCACTGCAAGACGTCCGGTGTTTCTGATTATTTTGCTCAAGGTATATGCATTCACTACTTTTTCTTATGCACATGATTGTATAGAAAATGCGATAACTAATGAGATCAACTTAGTTCTTATTATTGACTTTGTACATGTTTCGTTTCTTGTAGGTGAACTGACATTAACTTTGTTCCTATGAGTGACTTTGTACATGTTTCGTTTCTTGTAGATGAACTCCATGCACTTGCGCTTGGGAGGAATATAATTAAGAATTTGCATATGGCTGGGAAAGATGTCTTGGCAAATGGAATGCAAAGTATAAACTATGAATATAAAGAGCCATTGTATGACGTCAATGAACTTCGTTCTATTGCTCCCACTGATCTTAAGAAGCAGTTTGATATCCGATCAGTTATTGATCGTATTGTTGATGGAAGTGAATTTGATGAATTCAAGAAATTGTATGGCACTGTGAGGACATATCCACTTTACTTTTTATCAGTATAATCAATATCTTATTATGCATGAGTTGCTATTGAACTGCCTTTTTTTCTCTCGGTGCCCCTTGCCTTTGATGATTTTTCACACTTATTTGTTATTGATTTGACAAAAAGGTTTTGTTTTGGATAAACTTTTTAAATAAATGATTACAGGAAAAGTTGCAATTCACTACTCTGTGTATTGAATTTTTTTTGCAGACACTTGTAACGGGATTTGCTAGAATTTTCGGACAGCCTGTTGGAATTATTGGAAACAACGGGATTTTATTCAACGAATCTGCACTGAAAGGAGCCCATTTCATTGAATTATGCACTCAACGGAACATTCCCTTGGTCTTCCTTCAGAACATCACTGGATTCATGGTATGAATTTAAGTAATTTCTTTAGTTTCTCAACTATGTCTTTTGTCATTGTATTCTGACTTCTAAGTAGATTGATTCTTTTTTCCTTCATAGCTGTGGTATGAATTATCATATTATACCCATTGTTTATTTATTGAAAGACGAAAATTTATCTTATATTACACAAATAAATGAGCTGTATGATCGATAAGCAATTAGGCATTAAAGTCAGGTGAGTTTCAGAATCAAAAATTGAAATTCAATAGAAATATAATCATGTTTTGATTTAGGAAATATAGAGGGATTAGTGACTATATGACTAACTCAGGAGAGTTTGAGAATCATCAATTGTAATTCAATAGAAATATAATCATGTGTAGATTTAGGAAATACAGAGGGATTAGTGACTGTAAGACCAAGTCAGGAGAGTTTAAGAATCAATCAATTGAAATTAATAGGAATGCCCATAAGATCTAAAAGAGCCGTATTGATTCATCACCTTCTTTTATTAGTAGTGATCCTAATTTTTCCTTCGATTATAGTCCTGTTTTATCTTAAACATTCTGTTTATGGATCGTGTGTTTTAACTACGTACTATTCTTCATCAAATTGTGGTATGTCTAATTTTTTGTTTTTGTTTTGAGACTGTAAAATGCTGAAGGGGAAGTTTTACTATTAGGCAGGAGCATTTCATAGTATAAAAGTGATGAAATAATGAATGTAAATCTCGTCTTATAAGTCAGTTTCATGAGATTGAGTTAGGTTTAAAGTTCAATTCTTAATATTTTCTTTATCGAGAATTGTGAAACCTAAATATTACTTATCTAAACAATCGAGTTATGAAACCATAATACTTGTCTATTTGGTAGGTTGGCTCAAGATCTGAGGCAAATGGCATAGCAAAGTCTGGAGCAAAAATGGTTATGGCTGTTTCTTGTGCAAAGGTTTGTGGGTTCCAGACATCTACTTACAAGTTATATACTTTATTCTAGACTAGTAAATTTATTACTTGTAATCATAAATGTCTTGGAAGTTGGAATGAAGGTGAAAACAACAGATGGTTAAGTATGATTAAAATGTGATTCTCCAAGCATGAGAGAAAATTCTGAAGGACAAATAATATTTTTTTCTTCAATAAACATCTGCAGGTACCTAAAGTCACCATAATGGTTGGAGGAAGCTTCGGTGCAGGAAATTATGCAATGTGTGGTCGTGCCTATAGTCCCAATTTTTTGTTCCTTTGGCCTAATGCTAGAATATCTGTGATGGGTGGTGCTCAGGTAGCATATTTCTCATGACCCATGAGTTATGATTCTTTAAAATAAATTGTTGGCATTGCTCTGCATGGTTATTGTTCTGTACTTAGTGAGATACATCATTATATAGCTAGTTTTTCATGTTTTCTCCCTTCTAAATCAAACTTTATTTTGATCAGCAATAATAAATAAATAAATATGAATTTCTTAAGGGATAAACCAATCCTTATACAACTCACCAACCAACCAGCAAATACTAACTAAACTACTTTAAAACCAACCAAACTACTCTAAAGCAAAAAAACTCCAAAACCAGAAAATCAGCAATCTAGAACCAAATCTAAATCGAATAAAGGCAAAGCATAGGTTTTCTAAATCAAACTGGAGTTGAAGATTTGATTGAACATTAGTTGATATTCATCTGGTTTGTGGGGGTTCTAACTAATGTGTACGGAATGTGGCCATGGTTCAGGCTGCTGGTGTACTGGCTCAAATAGAGAAAGGCAACAAGAAAAAGCAAGGAATTCAGGTAAAATATGTTTTCAGTTGTTGATAACATATTTGTGGTTTTTCTCATCTGTCTTAGGTTGTCTTAATGCGCATCATAATTGTAAAGCAGTGGAATAAGGAAGAAGAAGAAAAGTTCAAAACGAAAGTGGTGGAGGCTTATGAGAGAGAAGCAAGTCCTTATTACTCAACAGCAAGGCTTTGGGATGATGGAATCATTGATCCAGCAGATACAAGAAAAGTCATTGGTCTATGCATCTCTGCCTCCTTGAACCGTGACATTGAAAAAACAAAATATGGTGTATTTAGAATGTGAATTCCAAATTTTGTTGTTGCGAACCATACAATTTTAATAAAAGTGTTTCTTGCACAACAAAATCTTACAACAAAATATTCACAACAAACTCTGTGTTAGAAACAAAGAATTGGACTAATATGCACTGTAGGTGTAACCGCAGGAATAACAAGTCTTTTGATCTCCTCTTCTGATTCATTGAATAAATAAATAATGTCTTGATTTGATGCATTGTGGTGAATTGTGTTCTTACTTTTCACGAGACTCAAAATTTGTAAGAAAGATTGAACTTGGGTTGACTGCTTCTTCCTGCAGCTCCATCATTTCTTAAGTCACTTCCATAAACTTTAAAATCTCTAAAATTACCTTTTAAGTAAAAAAATAAAAATAAAAATAATGTTTTACATTACCAATTACGTAATTTGGAATCTATTTAATAACTCAGAATATCGAATTACATAATTTACAATTTATTTAAAAAATAAACCTATCAAATTACTTAATTTGAAAATAAAAAATTACTAATTCTAGATTACTGGATTAAGTGATTTGAAACCTATTTTTTTAAATAAGTTTCAGATTGTAATCCAATATTATTAGTTATTATTAGTTGGTAAATAGTTTCTGGATTACGTGAAGTTGTAATTTTTTACTTTTGGATTACGTTACGTAGTAATCTGTACAACATTGTTTCTATTTTTATTTTTTATTAAAATTTATGGAGGTGGTTGAAGAAGTGAAGATGTGGAGGAATAAGCAGTCACTTGGGTTTGAGAGTTCTCAATTGGAATAATAAATTTTGAATCATGTTCTGGAAGTCTTCTTGAAATGCTAAAGTTTAGAGGATTATAATTTCTGAAACTGCAAAATGCCAGAAATCTCGCAAAGAACTTTAAATTTGTTCAGAATGTGTATTATCGTAAAGAAAATGAGAGATATTGTTGATTTGAGACTTTTCTTTTAATTAGGACAAATATTCACAAGACAAAATCTGAGAATGATTTTAATATTATTTTAAAAAATAAATAAATATATGCTTAATTCAACTTCAGCAGACTAGTTTGTAAGGTAGGATTTCTGATAGATATGCGATCTCCTTAATATATACATATTATATCCTACAGAAACATATTTAAATGTAGTTCGAACATTAAAATGTTCTTAAAAAATACAAAATTTTTAGAAGACTTGATTGATACGCTTCATAAAAAAATGCATAAAAAATGACGTCATTTGAATGATGTATCAAATGTTGTATCAGAACAGAATTGGGCTTTGGAATGTTAGAGTACTGATTACTGCACAACTAGATTCACAAAGATTAAGGGATTTCTTTTTCTACCCTCAGAATTTCATTCTGTACCCTACAAATATAAACTTTATCTTTCATAAACTTTTTAATTCTTCAATTCGAAAGTCATTTTTTTATAAAAATAAATAAATTATGGATTGCCAATCCAAAAGTTATTTTTTTTATGATTTTTTTAGATGTGTAATTCATCGGTACAATTCAAACCGCTTGTGATAACGGTAACAGTAACAATAAGAGATAACGACAAAAAGGAAGATGAATTTTAATTAGTTAATTTATTAAAACAATGAAAATATTTAAATTTAGTCTTTATTTTAATTGTTTAACTACACTGATTGATTATCCTGTTATAAAACTTGTCACAAACCGTTTAATTGATTAAAATTAAAATTTAATCAACTAACATGGCAAAAAAAGAAAAACTTTTTTTCTCTTGTTTTTAACTTTTGAAAAATATTCTTCTTTCTATTAATTTTAATATTGTGGGCTAAACTGAAAACTCTGTTAATACTTTTGTGAAGAACATCTTCAAACATCTATATCCTCAAAAATCATAATCAAAACAGATTCTTTTGAAACTTGAGAGTATTCTTCAAAATCAACACAATGTATTTAAAGTTTTATGTATTTATAGTTTTAGCTTGTGCAGGTGGATTTTACAGGTGCAATGGAATGTCTGTATTCAGCAAATAAATACATAGTAGGAAAAAACTTAACTTATTGTTTAATAGTTGTTGAAAGCTTGTATATTTATTGTTTAATTTAATTCCTTGGTTTTAATAAATAAGAATGAATGCAGAGACCAAACATAGTAGGAAAAAAGCATATCTGTTTGTAGATAAGGATGGATGAAAATAAGATAGCCATGGGAATGGATGGTGTGGGGCATAGTAACCATTGTTATGGTCAAACAAAGCTCAAACCCTTAACTGTTGTAACCACACGAGTCATTAAACACACTTCCCATCATGCCAATACCTAACTCACACACACATTTATGCACAGAACATTCACCATTTTCTTCCAATCATCCAATAATTTATGTATTACAGAGACTGGCATTCATTAACACAAATATAAAGATACATATAATCTTATGGATGTGAATTTATATATTATATAATTATATATTATATAAATCGATAATAAAAAATTATTAAAAATTCAATAAATATCTTTTAAATTATACACTTTATCGATATGTGTCCTACGAGTCCACGGACACATCATTTAAGACACATAATTTAAAAGTCCAACACGGACACATCATTTAAGACACATAATTTAAAATGAGTGTTCGATCCTCATAGCCAATAATCCATTTTCAAAACTTCTTCGACCATCCAAGTTTAACAAACACACATGTTAAAAAGTAGAAAATAAACTTTAAATTTAATTTAATATTTTAAAACTGATTTATAAAATGAGATTATAAATGTTAATCGATGCAGATCTTCAACAACTTCCTCCACAATTTGTTGCATGATACAACAGTAGGCACTTAGCAAGCAGCAATTTTGGTTTGACTTGGCTTCTCTAAGTACCAGTCACTCATGATTGTTAAGGAGATTTATGGAGATGCCCTTTTGTTATTTTTCTTCACTTTTCCGTATTAAACATTGTGGTTGATGTGTGTAACTGAAAGAGACCTCATCTACTTTGTCGTCGTGGGTAGAAAAGGGAGAGGAAAAAAGATATATAATAAAAGCAACAGCGGCATGTGGAGAACAAAAACAGGGAACTGATGTGAGCAGCTACACAAAACTTTTTAAGATCACTCACCAGGGCAACTGCTTTTAGAATCAAATTTTGGTGGGGGCCAACCAAGTAGGAGTTAACATGTGCATATGGTGTATGCTCCATTATTTTACATTATAGTATTAGAATGTGGGAAACAAATACCAAGTAAGATGGCCCAATACGTAGAAACCAATATCAGTCATCTTTTGTTCATAGACTCATCTACTGGCCTGCAAAAAACACTAATTAAATTATCCTTGCTGATCAGGTCTCACCCTATTGCGTTCAAAGTTTAGTGTTTGTCTTCACTCAATTAGATTTGGTTTGGAAGTTTATCTATAGGTTTTGTGATATAAGATGTTTTGGTTGTTAGGAGTATTGTAGGAATGAACAGAAGATATTCTGGTCTCATTTAATTTTATTCTATTGGCCTAAGTGCCCGACCAACTAGGCAGGGTTAGGGAGATAACTGATCAATCACGTTTCTAGTTGGAGGAATTGAAAACAACTGTCTGCACCTCACATTTTTTATTTTCATTTACTTATTTCACTGTAGATAGATCCAATACAGTATACCACAATGGTGCATCCCTGCACTCTGCTCAGGTTTAAAATTCAGGGGAAATAATTTAAATAGAGGGTTGGAAAAATTGCAGGTTTCCTCTGCTAGAGGATACATTGCTCAGTTGGTTGATACAATCAAAGTTACATAACAGGGGATATTAATAGACACCAGCTATGAGCATGTTCAATATATAGAATTTCAGATCATAATAAAGCATAAAATTGGATAATTTTGATGATAAAGAGGATGTTCAATATATAGAATTTCAGATCATAATAAAGCATAAAATTGGATAATTTTGATAATAAAGAGGATGTTCAATATATAGAATTTCAGATCATAATAAAGCATAAAAATTGATAATAAAGAGGGAGGGGGAAAGCATGCAGATAAAAGGAATAAGCATTAAAAGTGAAACCTTTCAACGGGAATAACCTTGAAAGGAAAGATCTTGGGTGATTTTTTCATTTTTTTTTTGTTCAGTTTCTGGTGACTGAGCTTTGTCTGACAGAAAGGAGGATTCGGGTGAGATTGCAGTAATTTTGTGATGCAAAATACATGAGTGTATGAGTGTAGATATCAGTCAGCTACTTGGCTAGGTGCTGATTCTCCATTTTGATTACTACTCTGTCATACCAATTCTATCAAAGCTGGTTCCATGCCCCAGACACAGGGCTACCATCATATACTTAATTTGACAATCATGCCTCATACAAATCCCATTCACCAACATCCCTGCTCCATCTACTTCAAAAAATTTAAATATTACACAGATGAAACCATAAACAAATAATACACATTAAGCTTTTCGATTCAACCTGACAAATTACAAGAGATTCCAGCCACCAAGTAGAAAGAAAAAAAGCAAGGTTTCCTAAAAAAAGGAGAGAAAATATAATAAACCCTAAGGCAAAGGTAAAGGCAAAAAAGGTAAATGAAGGGTAGGAGAGAGAGAGAGAGAGAGACATGAGTTGGGACAGGAAAATGGACAATGGTGGGTCTCTGTCTCATGCAATCAGTGCTCACAGCTCAGCATAGCACATTTACACACTGCCCCCTCATCCCCACAAGTTTCCACTTTTTTGTTTGTAGGAATGAATTGAAAAATTAATTTGAAAGAAAAGAAAATAAAAAAGCTTTGAGCGAATCGGCGAGTTGACTCATACCGGACTCGGACCGGACTCAGACCGCAACCACCGGTTTTTCAGCGAGTTGCCAGGCGGACGTGGCAATCAAGGCCCTTGTGTGCCACCCCAGCATGAGACACCCACTGTTCTCCTCCACCCTATACCCATCCCCACCGGCGAAAAGTGCTAGCAACATGCTAGCCTGCTTAAACGCGTTGGAACCCAAATGAACCGGAGAAAACCCGGTCGAACTGAACCGGCTCCGCCACTGGTTCAGCGTCTCGTGCCGTTCCACGCGGTCTGTTCCCTCGCAGGCCACCACATTACAGATTTGCTTTCCCAGGTATACCTCCGACATCGCCTTGTCCTGTGGATTCACAGGGGAACCCTCCAGCGAGTCGAACAAAGTGGAATAATAGTGTAGCGACTCAGTGAAGCGGTCGCGAAAACTCAGTCCGTTATGATTCGATTCTTGTTCCACCACAGTCAGAATCTCCGGCCGAATCTGCCGCACAACGGAGAGGACCTTCTCGATGGCACCAGGGCGCGCGAGGAGCTTGTGAAACTCGAAGACGGAGTTAACCGCCACGGGCTCGTCATCTCGGAGGTCGAGCATGGACGCGTCGAGATCCGCGAGACTGTTGGCGACAAAGCCACGGTACTCAAACCGCACGTTGATCATCTCCGCCAACTGTGCAAGCTTCCATCCAACTTCCTGCAGGTGGTCGGAGTTATCCGCTGCCGGAGGTCCGATTCCGGTGAGGCGGAAAGCGGGAGGGCCGCCGGGACGAAGCGCGAGAGCCTGCAACAGTGCCGGCCACTGCATCCCCTGGTTGATTCCGAAATCTATGACGTGCACGCGGCTCTTCCCTTGGAAGGCTTCCAGAATAGCCTGGTTCGCGGTGAAGTGAGCGAACTTGATGTAAGGACAGGTTTCGTAGAAGTGAATCTGGAGAGAGTCCGAGAGCGACTGCTGGAGAGGGAAAACGCGGTAGATTCGCCTCGCGAGCGCTTCCGCGAAGTACGTGGCGACTTTCCGCATACTTCCCACCTGCGACACCGCGAGGAATCCGATCTGCTTCACCAGCGCCTCCGCCACGGCGAGGTTGTTGTTCTCGACGGCCTCCGCGCACGCCATGAGGCTGTGCACGAGGCGGATCCCGTTCTCCTGGGAGTCAACAACCACAAACGCCTGCGTTGACTCGGCGGATTTGAGACGCTTAGGGTTTGGCGCGGTGCCTACACCTCCGTCGTAAATTGCTTTCCCCGGAATAGCCTTGAGATCGTAGCCCTTGTCCGGTTCTTCTGGAGTAAGGGAATCGAAATTGGAGAGCATGGTTTGGAGCCAGTTGGAGATGTCGGAGGGGTTGTAGTGTACAGCGTCGTCTGAAAGCTCCTTGAGACCGTCTTGAACGTTTCCCATAGCTTCTTCAAGACGCTCCAGCTTCTGCGCCACCTCCGCCATGTCGGAGGATCTGACCTTGTAGCCGACCACGGCGAGAAGCTCGTCCATGCCTCCTTCGTCCTCCCAGAGGTTCGATTTTCCGGTGGAGTAGCCGCTGCTTGAGGTGCCTGCGGTGGAAGCAAGGTTTTGGCGCTCCCTCTTCATCCCTAAACACTTTTTCTTCTTCTATTCTCTGCTCACTGCTATAACTGTATCTCCTTCACTTCACACATCACACACGCACACTCCAAATTTCAATCACTCATTATCATACATATATATAATTATATTCCGCTAGCTCAATATATAACGGAGATTAATAATAATTTATATACAGTTTTTTTTTAATTTATAAAGATATTTTTTAATCATAAAATTATATCGTAATGAATTCTAAAATGAATAATATTTCAATTACAATGGTTGAAGTTATTTAAATAATTTTAAAGATAAAATACACAATACATGAGATATATTGATATATTGATGATTCTTTTCTCTTACAATCTTTTTGTCTTTCTTATTTTTCGGTTAGGTTTCTTTCTGCTGGATCTCCTTTGATTTGGATATGATGGGGTACCTGCAAAGACATTCTGATGATCAAGTTAGTCTGAGAGCTAAGTATCAAAAGAGTAAAAAGTGAATACCTTAGGTATTGTGCCTCTTCTGCTATTTATACTACTTTAGATGGACTCTAACTGTTATGAGTTGCTTTAGAATCCAAATGCATATCCAATTATACATTAACCGTGTTTATCACCTAAATTAACTTATTTATATCTAATTACGTATTTAACTGTGCATCTTATCGTCTAGTCGATTTCTCGTTTAAAAGTGATACTATCTCTCGTTTGATTTGAGGTGGAACAAATTCTTTTAAGATATATTGAATAAAATATGTGTGTAAGTACAACTCATACTTATTTTAATGAGTAAAAATATTATTTATGAAAACCAAAAGCAGAAAACGCTTCTGACGGGCTCCATCCCCGATGAAACCCCATGCAACCTTCTAACAGATAAGATCCAAAACACACATTTTTGTGTTTTACTTTCTTTCTTTTTTTTCTTTGGCTCTTCTCCCATGGATTCTTTTTTTCACTATTGAATAATCTTATAACATCTGATTCAAATTAGATGTATATTTTTGTAGCCGATAGATTTTTCTATTTATTTTGTGTCATTGGTGTGGATGAAAAAGTGAAAGAAAAAAATTGAATAAATTTGGTTGTACATTAATATATTTAAAATAATTTAATGTAAAAAATAAATTTTGAAAATATTAAATTAATTTAAAATAAAATATAAATTAAAATAAAAAAAATATTATAGAATTTTAGTAAATACAAAATTATATTTGAGAATAAGATTATATTAAAATAAAATATTAAATTTAAATTGTTTTATTTTATTTTGTTTATTAGTTTAATTTTTATTATTGAAAAGATATTTATTTTATTTTAATTATTCATTTATTATAATAATAAAATATATTTACAAATATTTAATAATTATATATCAATATAAACTATATAAAAAAATTAATTAATTAAATTTATTTATTACTTCTTAAGACATTAATTATTCAATATTAAAATAATTTATTTTACAAAATATTAAAACTTAAGTTGCGAAGATATAGACAAGTGTTGTTTCGTATCTTAGCCATTATTGAAATTATTTGGGTTCGTATTCAGTATTTATTAATTCCTTTATTTTATTTTATTTTGTAATCAGTATTGGTTAACTCGCTTGAGTATGAGTATTATTTAGTCTTGTGGTCACTATTGACTAGTCCCTACTAGTATTCTTTAGAAACGTAACTGGTAGAAATCATCCAATCACAAAACAATTGGCTAAGAGGATATAAAAAGATGAAGCTTCAAGGAAAAGGACTTTACATTTGAAAAGTATAAACACTAGGATTTTTTTTCTTTTCATCTTAGTCTTATACAAATTGTATAGGTGTATTTTTATTAATATTTTATAAATACATGAGTGAGTCTCCCTTTGACCTTGATTGGACCTCAATATAAGCTTGAAAAGTTAGTAAAAAACCACAGGGAACGTGGTCAATTTCGTCTAAGAAAAATAACAAGAGACACGTGAAGCATGAAGTCCCACCTTGAGTAAAATAAGCTTAAAATAGGCTAAAATTAGGCTCTAGCTTTAACGACCTACGTGTGATGTCCTTAACTTGTTAGTCTCACGTTTTTTTTGTATTATGAAGTGTAAATGGGTCAAACATATATAAATAAGATCAATTGATCATGCACAACAAACCATTTGATTAAAACATGACTAAATAACTAAATTATCATTATACATTATTCTTATTCTCCTATGTCACACGTGACATTGACCTTATCCCGATTCTCCTACAAGGATCCTTCCTTATGACATAATCTAACTTTCTCAATGAACTTATAAAAGTTTAAAGATTTTTCAAAGTTTTATATTGATTGGGAAAATGTTGTCCATCGGTAGTCACTCCTTTTTAGCCCATACAAGTATTATTTAAGAACGTAGTCACTCATGAATAATCCATACGAGTACTCTTTGAGAATATAACCACTCCTTACTACCTCCATAAGTATTCTTTGGAAATATAACTATTTCTAACTAACTCTTTTCAAGTATTTTTTGACACATAGTCACTCATAGTTAAAACACTTAATTTATATCAAATCATAGTCACTCGTAGCTAATCCATTTAAGAGTATTCTTTGAACAACATTTATGTTTGGCTAAGATAAGAAATTTATCTAAATAATGATAAACAAATCACAAAGTTTTTCACTATAGAGCGGTAGTATACCAGGTTTATGTTCTCTTTTCTAATTTGCTAAGTAAACATGAATAATGTTCTTCATTAAGCTTCTCATGGTGCATAAGTTTGGATAGCGTTTTTACACTCTATAATAGTCTCCTTTTGATGGATGACTTAAAATAAGCCTTGAAGAATATAGTTGTTACAAATTTGTCTCCGATTCTTGAGTAGTTTTAACTCATTTGAATGTCGTTCTTCCATCTAATGACATTTATTGTAAACTATGCATTAAATGCACCTCATGCAACATTGATTACTATTTTATTATTTATGAAACATCCTAATATAGTATTTTCAAAGTTTATAATGTTATCATAAATGATTTGTTGAAGAAAACAATTTTAATTATTCATCAAAAATATCATATGATGTGACTTGTGCTTAAACAAATATTATTGACAAATGAAAGTAACAATCATTTAATGCAACATATAAAGTAAGCATATGAATGTTTGTGCATTATAATATGTGTATCGTTTGAGGATATCAGATGTAAAATAAAACTATACAATGTTAAACTTTCCATCAATAATTATGTTTTACTCTATCCTTTAACAATTTTTTTAAATATCATCTATATTTTTTTAATTTTAATTGCTTAATTTACTTATTTCTAACTTTTTTCATATTCTGTTTTTCTAATTATATATAAATCAATACTCATATTCAACATAAAATCAAAAAATTATTTTTAAAATCTTTATCAAATTTATATACATTTATATTTTTTCTTAAATTTAAATTTGTGTTTTTAAAACACGTACTTACTGGAATCCAGTTTTTGAGCAATTAATTTCCCACTACTTTATCCGTTCAAATTGTTCTAAACACATAAGCAATCATCAGTTCGTAGAGTCAAATTCTAGCAGTGAAGAAAAAACCCTTAATACCCTTGTAAATAACGTGCAAAATGTTCTATAATTAAAAAGGGAGTGTTCTGATAGAGAAAAAAAAATACAGGTGTTTTTTTTTCATGTACCCCAACATTTTTCTTCATGCACCCTATATTTTTTAAAATATCTAATTTTAGGTAATTTTGGAATAAGGGTTTTATAAGAAAAAAATGTTTTTGGAATAAAGTTTCTGTAAACAAAATGTGTTTTTAGAATAAAATATACAGAAGACAAGAAATAATTATAAAATATTATTTCCATTGATTTTTTTTTGTAATTTCCAAAATAATAAATTCGAAATTTATAAAATATGTTACAGAAATATTTCAGAAAAATAATCTATAAATAATTTTTAAAAGAGGTAAAATGATTTTTCACAAAAAATGATGGGGTGCAGAAAGCAATTTGGTGGGCAGGGAAAAACACCCAAAAATTTATGTTTCCCGCGAAAATTAAAACTTTGTTCCCGCCATAACATGCCTCTCATATATCTAACCATGGCCAATTTTTTCTAAGATCTGCACGCCATGGACATCGACCCAAGCTCCCGGAAGCGGAACCGTGCCTCTGCAACACTCACCCGAAGCAAAGCGCAGTTTCTTCTTCACCGGAACCGCTCCGGTCAACTCCGGTTCGATCCCCTTCGGACAGAAGACGAACCCTGCACCGTACTCCTTCCCTTTCATGGAACCAATAGCAAGAAACCCAAGCGTCGCCACGACGAGCCTCATCGCCTTCTCACGAAGGACCTTCGCGCCAGGCGAGTCTACTCGCCTCCGCAGTCCACCAACTCCAGTTTGATCGAAGGCGCGTTTCTCAACGATTCCGATTCCGCGGATAGGAAACTCGCCGAAGGTCCCGATTTAGGGCTTTCTCGCGAGGCTATGAGTTTCGATCCGAAATCCTTAGAAGAGAGCAGAAAATTACAAGATTGCCGGGGAAATAACGACGGAGATTGTTCAGAGAAAATTGATGGTTTGGATGGTGCAGTGGTACCATCGACTCTACCTGATCCCGAGGTATGTGTTGGTTCAACTTCAAAGGTTGGCGTAGATGAAGCGGCGATTACTTTCAAAGATACACCTACTACGGGGATAGTTAGCACGAAGAATGGTTCTTCTGCTGTTAGCGGAACTGTAAGGGCCTGACATGTTTTTGTTTGTTTGTTGAAGTTTTCATTGTGTTTATTTATTTGTGTTTTTTCAGTGAACTCGTCTTGTCCTTGGAGGGAACCAGTGATTGGCTTTTGTAGTGGATGTTCTATCATACATAGACTTAGTTGGTAGCTCTAACTTTAGTAATGGCGAATTGTGAGATTAGGTTAAACGAGTTTTTGTGGGACCTGGTTAAACTTCCAGTTAAAATTCGTGTTGATTTGACAACTTAGTTTTATAATTGTGGAGTTATTTGGGATCTCTATGCAGGTTCTCAGACCACGTTTCCAGGGAAAGTTGTTCAAGGCCCCAGGTTCTGTCCATTATAGAAGGTTGTTTCCGTTTCTTAGAGATACCGTGAGAGATAATTCTGGTAACTATTTTGTGCTGCTAAACCCCTTGTTAATTTACTGCTTTAATGATTATTTTGTTAAGGTATCTTTGATGAATTGTTTTAATTTCTTTGGTACTTTGTAGGTACTCCAAATTTGGGTTTTAGCCAGAAAAAGGAGGATGGTGGACAGGAGTTACAACATCCTTTGGCGTCTCAAAATCAAGAGGCTTCTAGTGAACTCAAGACCGAAGGTTGCACCATGCATGGTACTAATGGGTCAAAATTGACATCTTCCTACTACTTTCTTGAATAACAAATGCAATTAGACTCAAAAGAAGTGACTACTGAGTGTTTATTTGTGCCACCTGCAGAGGAAAAATGTTTGAGTGAATCGAAGGTGAATGGCACTGCAGATTATGGTGTTAACGTTTTTAGAAGTGATTTACCCAATGATGGTATTAATCAATTGTCTTTCCACACAAATAATCTTGATTGCAACGAGCCAAGTCATAACAGTGCTTGTACCCCGGAGGAGTTTGGTTTTTTGAATGAAAAATGTATACTGACAACTCCTCCTAATGCTGATATATATGATAATCAACGGTTTTGTCTGAAAGCTGACAAGGCGAAATATTCCTTCAAGATTAAATCAGTAAGAATCTGTCCTTTGCTTATAATCTTGTTTTCCCATCAATTCTGTGTTAGACATTTGATTACTGATCTTTGCTAAAATATAATTATGTTACCTAAGCAGACTAGGTCTCGAACAATAGGTGACGAAAGATTTTATGATATACGTTGAGATAAAACTTTTGATGTTTGTGTGTTACATGCCTCCTCAAAGATTAAAAAACAAGATAGAGAACAAGCGTAGATTAAGACTCTTTTTCAATATTATTTCAGCATTGCCAACTCTGAACACAAACATCAGCTTACAAAGGAAAAGGAAATCTCTTCCTTTCACATCGGACATTCCCTGTCACAACAACTAAAACTCTCCTTGCCCTACACCCCACAAGATAAGACTATATATAGATTTTCTTAGAAAGTCTCACCCCCATAAACAACTAACTTCTTAGCTACTTTTATTTTTCAATTTCTTTCTATAATACATTTTCCATCTCCTCTCATTACTTCCGTACCTAACGCAGTGGGTTTTCTAGAACCTCATATGGCCTGTATTTTGGTAATACTGACATAATGGTTGTATACTTAATGGAAATTTAAATATGATTTGTAATGCTCTTGCAGGTCCCCAGACAGCATTTGCACAAGAAACTTTTTAAAACTCCAGGTTCTGTCAACTATAAAAGGTTGCTTCCATTTCTAATGGATCTTACCAACGATGACTCTGGTAACTTCTTTATTTACTCAGCCACTTTAATGATATAATTTAGATATTGATTCTGGATAATAAAGAAGCTAACTGATATTACAGATACATCCAAATCTGATCATCAGACTCATAATCAAGAAGAAAAGGAAGTTGTGCATCCAAAGAGGTCCCAACTTCCTTTGTCATCTCAAAGTGAGGAAGCTTCTATAGATGGACACAAGACAGACATAAGTCCCATGCATGGTGCAGTTGAATCCAATGGAGAGGAAAACTATGTATTAGTTTATACTTCTAATGAGTTATCTCATGTCAAGCAACCAATATTGACACCTTCTCAAGAATTGCCTGAATTGCCAATGCAATGGGACTCAAAAGAAGTGGTTGGCGAGGGTTTATCTGCTCTCTCTGTCAACGAACATATGGAGAAAATTGGTAAAGAAGATGAGTGCTTGACTGCATCAGAGCTTAATCCATGTTCAGTAATGGAGGATGATTTTCACTCTGCTAAGAAAGTTGCAAATGTTGAGCACAATAAGGATCACCAGGAGGTACAAAACAAGATATCCAGACGAAACACTAGTGAGTCACCACCACTCAAAGATCAAAATAGACTTTATGTCAACGGTGATGTCTCTGAGCTTACATTTGTGCATCATTCAAATGAAGAAAAAGGATTCACTATCGGTTATGATGAAAACAAACAGTTGGTGAATCTAGAGGAGCGTGAATCTGTTGATGGGAATGTTACAAGTTTAAATCATGTCCGGTTTTCAAATGATTTACTTCGACCACTATCTGAGAAGATTATCTCAGGAAAATCTGACGTGGGAGGACATAGTGATGACAAAGTTGGAAGTGTGCAGAATGCCATAGTTTTATGTTCAGCGATGCCTTCAGAAGGTAGTGATAATGCTAGGGAAATAAAAAATGAGATTGAATCCAAGATCACATCGGTGAGGACCTTAAATACTGCATAAATGTATTTCCTCTATGATTCTACTTTCCTCACGTTGATTTAACTTGTATTTTTTGTGGTTTAGAGACAGGTTCTTAGACGTTGTCTGCAGTTTAAATTGTTGAAACAGGCCGGATCTTTAAACTGCAAAAGACTGCTTCCATTTCTATTGAATAGTAAGAAAGATAATTCTTGTGAGTATTGCTTTTTATTCTCGTGAAAGATATACATTTAGTTTTGTTTTCTTTTCCAATTTTCTTCTTGGCCACGGTATCTGTAAGTGATTCAAATGGCTGTGTTCCTTGGAACATTATGCAGGCAATTCAGATACTCAGCTTCAAATAGGATTAAACAATGATAGTTCAAGCCAAAAATTTCAAATTCCTGAATTTCAGTCATCTCATGATTCATGCGAAGTGATTCAACTGCAAGATGAACAGGTTGCATCAAATGGACTCTTCAAACAAGAGAGTTCTACTGATCCATCAATTTTTGATCACGAAATAGAATTGCCAATCGTAACCAAGGAAGAAAAAGCTACACCTCCCTTGTCTAAGTCATCAATTTTCTCCGAAGTTAAAGGAACTAGTTTTCTGATATCTTGTGGGAAACAACCCGAGACACACAAATGTGGTCAGAGTTTGTCTCAACTGAAAGTCGTAGAACAACTTGGAGACCCTGCCGTTGGTTTCAGGAAAGGAATTTTAAAAAGAAATCCAAGAGGATGCAGAGGGCTTTGCACATGTTTGAACTGTGTTTCGTTTCGCCTTCATGCAGAAGGGGCATTTGAATTTTCTAAAAACCAATTGCTAGATGCCGAAGAGGTTGCCCATGACCTTATGAAAGAACTATCTCAACTAAGAAATTTGTTAGAAAAATCAGTTGATCGTGTCAACATCAATCCAGTTCTTGATGGAAGCCAGGTTAGTACCGTAGTTTCTAGCCCTTTTCATGCCTGTGCATGCAGAATAACGATAATCAGTGTAAAAATAACAAAATGCTTGGCAAAATAAGGCTTTTTTACCCCTGTATCTTTTAGGTTAAAGAAGCATGCGGGAAAGCATTTGCGGCTGAAGAACTTGCGAAGGACCGTCTTAATCAGATGCACGATGATCTTAACATCCATAGCAGAATAAGAGTAAGTGCAGGGTTGTACCCAAATTTGTTCCTTCATTTGAACGAGTAATTTATTTTAACTTGGTTATGCAGAGCTTGGAGACACCAAGGGTGACGTTTGCTGTTAATGTTGAAGAAAAAACCTATCAACTGGAAGGGTAATTGTCCAACTATATTGGTGTTTTGAAACTGGTGGAGTGTCATAGTAAAGGTAAAGGTGGACGTGAAGAGCCTTACTCATTTATTTTTGTAGTTGTCATTGTAAATACTTTTGTCGGTTATTAACATTTTAGCATCATCTATTTTTTTAATATATTTTTATTTATTAAAGTTAAAAGATCATTAATTTAATAAATGTAAAAAATTACTTTCTCATTTTTTATCGATCTTTTTTCCTAATATTTATGAAAACTATTAAGTAGGAATGTTTTTGTTACTATTTTACTATTGTTTAAGTAAAATTAAAATATTAATTTAACATACATTGGGATATATATTGTACTGTTCCGGGTCTGGGATGTGTTGAATATTTTGTTAAAGTCTTTTTGTCTTCTTAGATCGAGGTTAAAGAGTTTTGTATTGTCCAAAATCTTGAGTGATAAGGTTGAGTTGTGTAATGAAGTGGTGTGACATGATTGGAATTGTCCCTTAGTTGAGATTAGAGGGATCTTTGACTCTAGCAAAATTAGCAGAGACGGTTGTCCTCTAACTTTTAGGATAACCAAATCGTGAAATAGGAGAATTTGGTTTTGTTTTTACCTAGGGTCTCTTAATCTTAGTTGGAGGAAACTAAGGGGGCTCACTATAAGTAAGAAATTAAGTAACTGAAAAAGTAGACAACTAATTAAATAAAGAAAACAATGTACAACCCAATAAATCAGAATAAGGTGTAGTAGCCTTAAACACACTCACCACGTGCAACAATTTACATGGGTACAGTCTAAGTCAGAGTCCCACTGCATGTCCACCTTAAATATAGCGTCCTTGACATGATCACCTAAATATTCATGTTGCTTCACATGAATATGTAAACTCTTGTCCCACTCATGTTCGCATAAAATCCCACACGATTCACATTCTTACATGTCCACTTCAACAAACATGCCACTTTTTGTTATAAATAAGGCATAAACCTTACCATAACTTCTCACACCGATTCCTCTAAACTTCATACTTTCGTTGCCTTCTTTCTATCCTCGTGAGAGTTCCACAAACTGCCTTCCTGTTTCCTATGATCACTTGTATAATTTGAGGAGTCAGAATGTTGTGATGATGCATATTCATAGAAAAACGGTGTTTCAAGAATTCAAAGAAAGTCTCCTACAAAAATGCAATTGAAGGCCAGATGAACAACTTTCCAGGGTGATCTACAAATGTCTCATTTGAGTTGTTGGCAGAGCTGTGTGCTACATTGCAACTCAACTTTTGAACAACAAGATTTAAAAGGGCTCACTGACATAAACACAACTTTGGCCGACACTGAAATATGCACAAATTACCATATATGTATTTCTTCCATTCATCATAGTTAATGTTCATAATTCCATGAAGAACGCGTTCTTCCTGACCAACATCAACACTTACCTACACAACCCACAGCACAAACCTTTGTTTTAAACAACTCATTTAGGAAATTGAGAAGCTGATATACAATTCTACTCCTAATTGGTCCATCACATAAAAATTTACCCCATTACCCATGCAAATCCATCACTATTACCTTCTTTACTAAAAAATGGAACTATAGGAATTCCCTCATCATCCTTAGAGCTTTTAGTGATGAAGATGATGTCCCCACATATAACGAAAACTCCAATATTATTTACCCTGTCTTTACATCCTCTCCAACACTTCTAAACATATATCATACTTTTTCATGAATAAATGTTGATTTTAGTCATGAATTTGACCTATGATATGCCTTTGATTCCAAAAGACCACAGTAGGTTGGGGTGATGCATGATTTCACAACATATTTATGAAATTATGACATCTACCCAATTGTCATTATTATTGCTCATATCAAGTTCTTAGTTGGATACATTGTGACATATAGGAAGACTTGGTTGACAAAGAAACAAGTGATTGAAAATGTATTTGGTAATTAGGAAGAATCATTCAAAAAAATTGTCTAACTTATTGCAAGTAATGTTACAATTTCTTTCTTGTTTCCATTATAACTTGACTACATAAAAAACATCTCTTGGCAAGAAGTTACAAGAGAAGAACGTATACTTCAAAAGATTCTTATGGACCTTTAAGCCATTCAATGATGAGTTTAGGTTTGCAAATCACTAGTTCAAGTAGATGGTACATTTATGTATGGCAAAAAGAAGGACACCTTACTAGTGACAGTTGCACATGACGAAAGGAACAACATAGTCTATGTTTGTAGATGGTTGCTTTTTTTTCTTCTTTAAAACCCTAAGGAGGTATGTGACATTACATGATGTCATATGCTTAATATTAGATCATCACAACTTTATTAATGTTACTTACACAACACTTGGAAGTGGATATATGTGTATTGCATTTAACATATCACATATAGTTTCATGGACAACTTAAGAACTTCACTCTAAACATTGACCTTGTAAAGAAACAATCACTTGGATTGACGACATTCCTATGTACATATAAACACTTGTGATCATATTTCAAAGAATATTCATTTTAGTCAAAAGATTATGTTTCAAAGAATATTTATTTTAATTAGAAGTGATTGTATTTTAAAAAATACTCGTTTTAATCAAAAGATATTGTGTTTCAAAGAATTCTGTTTAATTTGGAGTGACTTGTCTCAAGTAATATTTAAAAGGTTAACCATAAAGAATCACAAACTAAAAGAATTATCAAATAGTTAGTCTTAAATTTTTTACAAGTCAAAAGAATATTAATAAAAATGACTAAAATCCAAATATAGAACTTTTCTTTTATAAAGAAGCAATTTAAATAAAAATACCATGTATAACATTATGTAAGAATTGTTTCAGATAAAATTTTTTAATACTTAGATTTCAATGTTGAAAATATGAATATTTATATATGAAACAGTTTTTATAAAATATACCTAAAAAAACATAAAAACATAAAAACATTTGTTGTTATCACTTCGTAATATTAAAGCTAAACAAAGTTAAAACAAATATATTGTTTGACGTTGTAACGTACAATTGGATGATGCAATAGTTCATCAAGTAACAACAAACACATTAGCATGTTCAAACAATAAACACAAATAATTATTATTTATAAAATAATATTTTTTTAAAGTTAAATAATTAAAATAAAAATTAAATATTTATATTAATTACAAATATTAAAATATTTATATTTATTGATGGGAAATCAAATACTTCATTAAATAAAAAATATATATTTAATTTAATTATTAAAAATATTTAATTAAAAAATAATAATTAAAAAAAATAATCGTTATTCAGAAAAACTACTTATAGTATATATATATTCGTTATTTTTACTCTTTATCAGTATAATTTATTTCATTATTTATAAAAAACTACTTATAGTAAATAGTAATAATCCTTTTATTTTATTAACGTTGTCATGTATGAAAAGCTATTTATAATAAACAATAATTATCCTTCGAAAGTAGAAGAGGTAATAAAAATATTTGTTTTATAATTATTATAGTATTCAATTTTTTAATTACATTATTTATTTATATTATTATAAAATAATCGACACACAAATGCATAAACTTTTGTATTTTCAGTGGTATAAGTAGTGAGTGAACACAACCTTGATTCACTTTGTCAGTATCGTCTTCTTTGCACCGCGCACACTCCAATCACTCCCTTCTCTACATACAAACATGAGCTTCGACGGCTTCCTCAAGACTCTAACGGACCTTCAGGCCCACTGCTCCACACTGCTCGCCAACCTCACCCATCTCCAGCCCAACCACTCATTTCCAGCCCCTCGCACCAGCCCGCCCTGGGCCCGGATAGCCCCACCGGCCCGGAGCAGGCCCATGACGGTTGAGGCAATAGAGGAGCGGTTGGAGGGTATACCCGTTTACGCCCTCAGCAACGCTTCGGAGGAGTTTCTCTTGGTCTCGGGCTCTTCCAGCGGGAAAAACCTTGGTCTCTTCTGCTTCAACAAAGACGACGCCGAAGCGCTCCTCAACCAGGTCACGCTTATCGATCCCCACGCTCGCCCGGGCTCCAAAGTCGTCCCCGTAGCGCTCAACAAGGTCCTCTATTCTTCTCGCTCCGCACCTCTTTTCGTCGCTTTCTTTTTCCGTTGGTTATTTGTGTGTCGCGCTTGTTTCTTCAGGTGTTTCAGCTCAAGGTGAACGGCGTTGCGTTTAGATTGATACCGGAGTTTTCTCAAATACAGAATGCTCTCAAAGTGAGTTGTTTATTCGTTATTGTTATTAGTATTTGCAAATTATACCAAGTCTTTTCTTGCCAAGAATTTTTCTATACATGTAATTTTACATTACTACGCAATATATCCAGTAACAATATATTCAGTAACAAGAATAATTTCTCTCATGTGACACATCATGGTAATAATGATAATAATAATAACATAGCAAATTTAAAAGATAATAATAATTTATGTTACATGAAGAAATGGGACTGCAATTTAAAACCTTAGTTCTCTTGTCTAACCGAGACCTGATTATTGAAATTCTCTAATGGTTTATATCTCATTTGAAAATACCTTTTGGCTGAATATTGAACAGAAGTATGCTGCTATTAATTGTTGACATGCAATATGTTTTTTAGAATAGAGGTTATGAGGATCCAAATATCGACCACTTCTGTGAAATGTCTTGGGTTTGTGCTGTTGACTTTTTTAATGTGATAACTTCAATCACTTCACTATTATTTTTTTTTTGCTTTCCTCCTCTAACAGATAAATAGGCTTTGGTTCTTTCGTCCTTTTTTCTTATTTGGGTTAGCCTAGGTCCTTTGGTTCTTTCACAGCATTATGATTGATTATGATAATACACAGTCACAAATCATTGAGCTAGATTCTCTTAGTACTCTGCGTGCAATTTATGGTGACAAATCATCCTTGAGGGCAAAATTATTTTGTTGATAAAAAGGCTTCGTAATAAATTTACTGAGATTGTGGGTTGGTTCTCGCTAATTTCTAGAATTAGAGCTTGATGTCTCTGGTGTATGAGTATTTTTTGTATTATATTGGTCTAGTTAGCTAATTGATACAATTTTCTTAGAAATTTTTCTTGCATACTGAAAATTAGTTGATGTGAAGTCTTAAAAAGTGGACTTTAAAAGCTTAATTTAACCTTAGAAACCAACTTATAAGAATTTGGTCATATCTCTAATGTGATCTCTAACATGCTCCTTCATGCCAAGGACTGGACATCTCGAGCATGAGAATGAAGGGGTCCGATAACGGGTGACATGATAGGTTCAACAAACTTCGTTAGAATAGACTTTGACATCATTTTAAAAGGTGGACTTTAAGCCTAACTCAGTCTCACAAAATTGGCTTGTAAGATAAGATCTACACTCACTTATATATTATGATTTGGTTATATCTTTAGTGAGTGTGAGGTCTCCAACATGAAGTTTAAAAAAGTGTTTGTAGTCCTTCTATAATCTATTTACCTTGCTATTGTTCATTGAGCTGTACAGTAATGATAATGTATGCTTGTGCTTTACAGGAAAGGGAAAAATCTGGCTCTGCTTCCAGTGGCTTTTCTGGTGTTCCAGTTTTCCAGGTTCTTCTCTTAGCCTTTTAAGTCTGGACATGTCATTTGTGTCTTAATTCCGGGTTGCAAGCTATTGAAAATTGGGGATTCAAGGAATGTTTCACTACATTTTAATACTGCATAAGTTTTAAGGGAAGGAATGCTGACCCGATGTTTGAGGCTCCCACCTTGTTGGGTTTGGGGAGGGTTGATTCATGCAGCCTTATCCCCACAAGTGGTGAGTCTGTTTTTATGCTGGTTACTTGTTTATAGAGGGAAGCATAAACTTTGCTAAATTGGGTGAACAATCAAGGACGTGCATGCAAACTTATAAAAGAAAATAAAATAGACAATTTCTAATAAAAATGAAAATGAAGTGATCTTATATATTAGAAATATGATAATGAAAAGAAAACCCTTAAACAAGGGACACTGAGTGGTTGGTTGAGTAATTTTTTAATCTACTGATTGTCTTTTATATTAATACATTCTGTAATGTATACTCCTCTTTTATTTTCTAACTCCTTTACAGATGGTTATGGATTAATAGAAAGAATAGTGATAACTAAAACAGGATAAATGTTTTTTGCTGAAACATCTAAGAAAATGGGTTGGGGAGAATGGTTTGTTAGCAATAGGCCCACAATCAAGAAAATGTATTGCTAGTTAAAGTTGTTAGAGGAGCTGTTGCCTTAGCACTCTGATACAGTGATAGAGGTATGCTATAAATTGTGGGAGATATCAGGCTTTGAATTCTTTCGATTGGAGACTACTTTTAATATGTCATCCTTGCTTGGGTTCCATTGATCAGATTAGGAGTATGCCCCTCAATGAATTTCCACATTCAGAACTAGTATCTATAATACTCATGCCTGTTTCCAGTTCCTTTCATAATATATCTTATGTGGTTTTACTTCTTGTAGAGAGAAATGGTATACACTTATGCATTGTAATCCTCTTGTTTCTATTAGCATAGCTGAGGAACATATATACATATATCATGCAAAGCATTACATAGGGATGGCCCAAGTCCATACACAAAATATATCTATAATATATCAAACAACCCCCTCAAGCTAGAGCATATAAATCATATGCACCAAGCTTGTTACATATATAATTAATTGTTAAATATATAATTAGTCCCAGGGCCCCACTGGTTTAGATAAGATATATGCTAATTGATCATTGGAATTAACAAATTGAGTGATAATGTCTTAGATGAAGTGACAATCTATCTTGATATGTTGGGTTCTCTTGTGAAATACCAGATTTGAGGAAATATGTACATTTTTGAGAATCTAAAAGTGGTTGGCCATGACTTGATAGAAGTGTAGCATTGGGATTCATAGTGTCTCAATGGGTTTGAAGTGCAATAGCCGAGTCTCCTCTAAAATACCCAATACATACTTCTTTTGGAACATAATAATTCCATTGTTGGATTGTTCTACCTCAATCCCAAGTATCCGAGTCTTCTAAGTGTAAGATATCTCAATTAGAGGAACACTTGTCCAATCATTTTCAGACCCAGGATCTTGGAAGTCTCAAATAATTTTATGACACTGAAGTAGCCCAATCAAAGGAAGGTGTAGTAATTTCTCAAAGGATATATATGTTTTAGGCATCCTAAAAGATATATGTATGATTGATCATAAACCAATGGATTGTCCTATGCATCCAAATAAAAAATTAATGGCAGAACAAGCAGAAGTTTTCTCTGATCTTAAAAGATATAGAAGACTGGTTGGAAAACTTATCTATCTTACAATTATGTGCTTCCTTGTTTGTCATGTTTTTTATACTTGTGTTATGAAGAAAATTGATTGAGTTGATGATGCTATATTTATTAGAGACACTAGCTGGATTTGTTCTACGAGTTTGTCTGGAGTACTGATTCTTCGAGTTTGTCTGGAGTACCGATTCTTCTAATCTTATCATAATTAGTGATTGCGCTTCATTTATATTGATGCTGTTACCTTAATTTTTTTCGTGCTGGAATCCCTTAACTGGGATATTGAATTGTTATATTGGCGAGTTTCAGTCCAGAAGTCTGATATTGAAGAACGAAAATAAGAGATATCGTCCACTTTTCTTCAGAAAGGTGTGTTGATTTGCCTACACTGAGTTACCTGAGATTAGGTATTTGTGAACGAGGCATAGATTTTGTTTTTATTTTTCATATGTAATTTTCCACAGGAGGATTTGGAAAACACTCTTAAATCGGCAGCCCGTGATCAGAACAGATTAAATCCCACTATGAGACGAGGGGATATCCAGGTATAGACCACATGAAACCTTTCAATGTCTGACCTATTGTTTCATAGGACTAACCCATCATTTTTCAGGTTGCCACTCTTGAGGATGTAATAAAAGAAATGAGGGTGAGTGTTGAAGTTACAGCAGAAGATGGAATAGGGAGCCTGCATTAATTTGATTGTGTTTGTTACTCCACTTTTTTGAGGGAAGGGTCAAAGGGATTTTTTGCTATTATCTATATTCCTTTTATATGTAATGAATGTATTTTGTAAATCAAGACTAAAAGATAATTTTGCAGGAAAATTCTGCATCGAACTGGGATGATGTTATTTTTATACCTCCTGGATTTGATGTTTCCGACGACTCCAATGAGCAGTAGAGCAAGATGCTGATCAGTCATGACAGGTGGCAAACAGTTTTTTAGATTTTGTGCATACTACAAACTTCTGAGTGCAAACTCTTGTAGTCTTCATATTAAATGCTATTGGAAAGATTTGGATTTTGCGTTTTCTACTTTGGTTTTTCGTTGTCATGTAGGTTTTAACAGGCTTTGTAATATTTATTACTGTTACACTCTAACTGAAGTCTGAAACGTGTACTACTTGGAGATTGTTTTTTATTGGATTTGCGGTGGTGGTAAGATCTCAAATGTGTATCTACGAACTTGTTTATCTCACCAAATTGTTTGTGGAACTGACAATATTAGATTGCGTTTCACAAGGAGCAAATCCATTGAGTTTCCTTTGTGACTTGTGTTTTCAGTGGAAAGGTTTGTTTAGTAATGTTATAAGATTAAGATTTAGGGTTTAGGGTTTAATATTGAAACACTTAACCAGTTTGGCAAGGTTAAGGGCATGTTTTGTAAAAAGTTCACTCAACGAGAACGGACGTGTAACAGAATCCAATGTTCTTTTTAGGTTTAAGTCATGAAAAAGTTTGGAATTTTCCCATAAGTTACACATCCTAAATATATTATTGCCGTAAGGCACATGTTATAATATGTCTGATGTAAACAAAAGTAATATTTTTACATAAAAAGTTTTAGAATTTTGTTCTTAAATTTCATTGTTCTTAGATTCTTGACACTTTTATTAGTTATTTTTAAGTCCATACTATTAATTATAGTTAATTTACAAGTATTTAAGACGGATAACTTATTTTTAAGTTCAGATTTAAACCAAGTAATGCATTTTATATTTTACCCAAGATAAGAACATTTAATTTATTTTTATTTTAACATATTGTGAACAATAATTTTTATTATTTTAAATAATCATTACTCTTTTGTTAATAATTTTAATGTTTTAGAATTTATATTAGTTTAAAAATGCCTAAGGATATAAAAATAATGATTGTTCTTTTTATATTACATATAATTTTAATGTTATAATTATTTTTAAAAATATATAGAAGTTATTTTTTTCTCTAGGGATAAACTTTCTGTTTGTATTTCACAATCATTTAAAATTAGAACATCGAATTAATATAGAAAAGAAATTATAAGCATCTAAGTAAATGTAATTCTTTTTATAAAATTAAAATGTTAAAAGCAAAATTTGGAAAAAAAATATAATAAATAAATTACTTAATTGAATAACGTGTCCTCAAACAATCTAAATCTCTTCATTTGAAATATTATTTGTTACTTTAATTATTTTTTTTTATTGTTTCTAATTATTAATGTTAATTTGACTACAGTTAATGATAACGTTTGAAAAATAACAAAAAAAAATTGTAGTTATTAAGATCACAGTTATATTTTGTACATCATAAAAAGAAAATACAACTTGAAGATAATTTTGCTAGAAAAAAAAAAGGAGAAACACAACATAATTACCATAACAATATTTAGATCCCAACTATATATAGAAAAAAAAGCCCTTAAACCCTAAACTCTAATATATTAAAATACCATGCAGACATGACTAGAGGAGAAAATAAATGGTAGAACCTATAACCTTTGTAACCCAAACGACATAAAATATATAGGGGAAAAAAAATAGGGGTAACCACAAATTGCTGACGTGATAAAGTTACTAAAACGCTATATCACATTGTATAATTCTATAATTACAAATTTTATATAGCATAATTGATCACTGATAAGTAAAGCTATGAATGATTAAAACTGGGACATCTAAAATGGGAGGAAAAGGACCAACGGAAACCGATGTTTACCATACATGCTGAAATTGTAAAACCCTCTCGAGCTCCAGCCATCCACTTTTTAAGTTTTGTTGAAGTAGAATAATAGTTATTTATCATGGAAAGCATGCAGATCTACAAAATTAGCTAAATCATTGAAAACCAAATTGAGGCTATCATGTTACATACAAAATGGAAATAAGTTTGTATTTACATGTTTGGCAGCATGGACGTTGAACTTTGCACCATTAAACAAAAAATATACAAAAATGTTAAAGGCACAAACTGTAGATACATACATATAGCTGAAGCTGACCCGAATGGAAAAATTCTGCTATTGTATTCCCGCACAATTTTCCTCGTGAATAGAATGAAACATATCCATGTATCAGCAAATCTTGGGTTAGGTGATATCCAATTGAATCCCTCTGACAAGCCCAGATGCAGATGATTTGCATTTGCAAGTCATTAATATTGGATTCACTAAGTTTATCCACCAAATATAATAAACAAGAATGGAGGCTACGAGACAACAGAGAATGGCTTTTGTTGTCTTGGCATCATAACAGCCAGTTGCAGCTCACCTTGTTGACATAACTTCACTGGATCTTTGAATATGGTGATCCTTGCGACATTATTTCCTATCAATGAAACAAATGCAATGCTATAAGATTCGCTTCTATCGTTTGCAAACTGCCACTCTCTCAGAGATATGTTGAACCAGTCTTTTTTTGGAGATCTGGTTGCTTTGACTTCTATGAACTCTTCATTGTTATCTTCCCCAATGACTAAATCATATGGAAGTCCAGTTTCATTAATTTCATTAACCCACCTTACAGCAGTCTTGCCAACTTTGTCAGCAAAGTATTTGCATGCAAGAAATTCACCTAATCTGCCAGTAACCTTCACTTGGGCAGCATCAAAGGTACCAGTTTGTAGTCGTTCTCTCATGGAAAAAGCCGGTGAACTAGAATGATCTTCATCCAGAGATTCATCTATAGCTTCATCCAAACCAATAGGATCAGAATCAGCATGGATACTAAAAGCAGAGGGCTCAAAATGATGGCAAGATTGATCTTCAAAGTTCACATTATTATGCAACACTACCCCCATTGAACTTGCTGGTGGATCTTCTTTAATAGACCAGTCAACAGTAAATGATTCTTGTTCAGCACAAAATGGTGGGGAAATTATGCTTCCAGAAATATCATCCTTCTTCATTTCAGAAAAGGTGCTAATCTGAGCAGGTTTGGTCTTGAAACCATTGGCCCGGGCATAACTGAAATCTGGTGCAGTTTTCCAATCAGCAGGTGGCCAGTTGGGGCATACTCCAGTCTTCCTTTTTGGAAAGATCTGTTCATTTGCCGGTGGGACAGGATCTGAAGGTTTCAAATTATCAGACTCTGCAAGTGAAGAAACAGAAGACAAAGTCCACACAGGTTCTTCAACTGGAAGTTTAGGTACTTTTTGGCTATTCAAAATGAAAAATTCTATTTGCTCCTCAGAGGAACCAGATTCTGCCATGGTTGTTATCATATGAAGGAAATTTGCCAAGTGCAATTCAGAAGTCCTATCTAATAATAAAGTAGAAAGCTCCATGAACAACGAATGATAATCTGATTCTTTAGTGGTGTAAAAATTGTTGCCCTGTAAGTAACAACACACAAACACATCATATAAATACAGGTTCAGAAGAGAAACATTATTGCAACAAACATTGTGACTTACAACAGGTAACTAAATTGTCATGTATGCTTGAGATACAAGATTGCTTTCTACCATACTTGAATGATAAAGTAATGATATCCTAAAATGCTTGATCTGTGCAAAGAAATCCTCAATGCTTTCTAGCATACTTTATTAATGGAATTACATATATCCTAAAAATTTCCTGCATTACTGATGATGAACTGAGAATCAAATCATACACATGAAGTGTCACCCAAAAAAGGATGGCACGTGTGCAGATTTTGATTATTGAAGAAAATCTTCTCTTTTCATCTGCAGGATACCTAAATACCATTTAGAAAAAAGAAACAAAACAAATAAAGTGTGGGGGGTATTTCAAACTAAAAGTAGCCTGCTTCAATGTTTTACAGGTTCAGTTTCCATGAAGAACATGTATCCAAATAAATGATGCAGCTTTTAGATAAAAAGTTTTTAAATCAAACATACCTGCAAAAGACAATTACATTCAACTCGTTTTTTTGATACACTGCCACAGGTCTTTATAACATTTCTGTAGAATAGCTTCTCAACAACAATGACTTTCAGATGTTTGAAAATATCAAAACCAGAATGCTTGAGTTGATCATATTTATCAGTATGAAATTTATGAATGTAGCGCTGCGCATAAGGCAGAGCCCAGTTTACCAATGACGTTTTTGAACTACAATCAGCATGACCATAATATATTGGTTCGCGAGTTACCACCTGCACAAAGTCATTGCATTTTAGATGCATTTTTTCATAAGCTCCTTCTTAAAAATAAAAATAGGAAAAATTGAAACTCTATGCATAAGCTTAATTTACAGAACCTCTCTTATATAGCTTCTCAAATTTTTTTATTTAACTTGTACATATACTAATTTTTAGTTCATGAAAACAGTTGATTTCATGAAAAGCTCATCCAAACATGCCCATAATGACAAATAGGCTAATACAGTTAAGTTTTTTTATGTGGCTCAAAAAAAGCCCCTTAGTCATAACTCTGAATAGGGGCAAGGACTAACAAATTACAGTGTTATTAGCTTGCTGACAAAGGAAAATTCTGTTCAAAGTCTCAATAAAATTCTTTTATCTTTGGTGAAATATTCTTTGATTCTTGATGGTAATATGAAGAGGCATAAAGAGAAAAGAGAAAACTCAACAAGTTACAAATCATAGAATCAAGTGGTGGCAGAACCGTGAAGAAAAACATTAGACTCTTTTAAGATGAAATTATCGAACGAATGTAATTGGGAATAACAAGGTAGTCTTAACCTCATTCGGATGTGATGTCTAGGAAGATTAGAAAATGTAACTAAATCAGTGTGGGAGAATGAAATGTTTTGTGCTGAGAGATTAAGAATCTTGGCAATAGAATGAAAGTATTCAAACAAGGTGAGAAACAGAGTGCTTTATGGTCTAAAAGGGTGCAATAAAGTTGAAAATTGGACAAGTGAATGCTCGAAATGGGATAAGGAAAGTTGTTAACAAAACACAATCTACAGCCTTTTAAGATTTTTAAAGAGCTTAGAATGATTAGGGGAGATCATAAGTACAAAAGCTTACCAAAAGAAAGAAGGCAAAACAAGATATTTGGATCAAGAAAGATATATTAAAGAAAGACCAAGAAAAGAAACTTCTGATCACAGATCAAGATATTAAAGATGGGTGTATTATTTTTATAAATTTACAATTATGAACAACAATCAGATTGCAATATGAAAGGACTAGAAATCCAATAGAGCACAAAATTGGTTCACTATCATATAATTAAAATTGGAGAGGCAAAAGAAGTTTTGAGGAGGATAGAAAATGGTAAATATGTTAGTCCAGATGATATTTCTATTGAAGTTCGGAAGTGTATTGGAAAACAATATTTCCATTGGCTCACTAAGCTATTTAATGTCAGATGAATGAAGAACAAACACTTTGATTCCTTCCTATCTTTAAGAAAAGGGTGATATTCAGAAATGTCTAAATTACATAAGTATAAAACTAATGAGTGGCACTATGAAATCAGGGGGCAAATGCGATTGAAAATAATTTGTGAACAGTCTAGACTACAAGAATATATAACGGAGAAAAAGGAGAGTCACATGAGGAAGTGTGATCATACCTCTGAGATAGCTGGAATACCAAAGCTTTTCATGACAATGGAAATTTTATCTTGCACCATTTCCTTACCATCCTCGGTCAATTCTCCAAAATAGAGAAAATCCAGGTTATCTGAATGTTTAAATTCCTTTTTCAACTTCTTATCATCACACCAGCAGATGAGACCAAAGGAAGGATGCAACGAAACCCACTTATCTTGCACAGTAGGAAGCACATTAAACTCCAATTTGGAAAGACATTCTTTCAAATAACAGACATCCTCAACACTCAGCAAACCAGTTTTTAGTCCATCTGCCCATTTGAGAAAAACTTGCAAAATCTGGAGAGAGGGCACAGGGTAAGATTTCAGGTAAAAGAAAACAGATATTATTTATAGCTCAAAACTTACTTTATCTGCTGCTTGTGAAGGCAAAGTCACAGTTGATAACTGCAGCAAAATTTGAATATAGCTGCATAGAGAAGGTGCTTCTTGTACTTGACACTCATCAACAAAAAAACCACGAAGAGTAGGGTAAATATTGCACAACGACTTGTTTATAGGGGAACAAGATGAGTTGCATTGAGGATGGAACTCCTTCATTTGCTGAACAGAACCAGTTGAATCTTGCCAATAGACTTCATTGGGATACACAAACGTCCCACATACAGCATCATTATAATCATGGACAGATGAGTATGGTATAAATATAAAAGGTCCAGACATCAAATCATCCATAGTTTTCTTCTTTGAAGATGCCATTTCATTCCAAATGAATGCATATAATTTGGTCATCTGTGTTATGCTGGCAAAAACAATACGCATTATTTGTGAGTAAACTTGTGTAATTTAAAAATGTTAGCAAAGAAAACAAAAGAAGCACTGATTGTCAAAGCATAGGCAGCTAACAATTTCTAAATCTGGCGACTCAACTTTTTTCTTCCTACCTTTAGGCACACAAACTTCTTCAACATAATAATAATAATAATAATAATAATAATAAAATCATCACAAATCAATATAGATAAACCCACCCACCCCCCTCGTTTGTCATTTGAATAAAAATTTGCTGACTAAGGTAAGCAGATGAAGTCTTAAAAAATACTTGAAGTTAATATTTACAATAAAATACTACTCCAAAATTACTTATCTCAATTTATTTTTCCTGGCTTCCCCTCTGTTTCAGCCATTATCTTATATTGTTTATTCGAGGACATGAGAAGTTATTATTGTCTAATACACATGTTACTTCTACTTTCATCTATTTATTATTTAGGATCCTAGAATAGTTAAATGTAACTAAAAACCTTCTAAATATACCCAGGAATAACACTCCTGGCAATAATGTTCCAGAGATATGATTCCATGGGACGTAATATAATTTCCTTGAAACAAACACCCCCTTAACCGTAATCTTCATCTAAACAGCGTAAAACATAATGACCTGAAGTATCTGTATAGTCAACCAGATAAGACTTTGTTACGGTTGTTAATGCTATATAATCAATTTTTTGGGTCAAATGGCATTAGTTCAATTTGTAACCAAATAGTAGAAACATTAGAGAACAGCCCATATTTGTTTATATAAATATAAGTGAAAAAACGAATTACTTGGGACTATGTTTTATAAAACTTGACATGCATATTGTAATAGCAAATATATCTCGACACTTTTTAGTGGGGTTATAATGTTATTTAGTTTTCTTTAGATTGCATATAAACACACATTAATGAAATTTAGTTCTCTTGTCTGTTTTTACTGCTGGGTTAATTACCTTTGGACTAAGCAGCAAATTAATACACAGCAAAAGCAATACGTGAGGCATTTTAAAGGCCCTGGTCATGATATCCCTGTTTTAGGATATCTAATATAGTAAAAAATGTATGACAAATCATTATATTTTGCATCATTCTCTGGTGTTTGTAGTGTTAATCCTACAATGATTATATATGTCACATACAAAGAATACTGTGTAAAAAATAATTTAAATTTATCTGTCACTGTCTATTCATCTTCCATGTCATGTATACTGTGCTGCCTAGACGAAAAGTGTGGAAGTTAATGAAATAACTCTAGTTAAACTTCAGATGTAAAAGCTGAAAAGGACATGCATACCTCGCCTTGAATGGAGCCTTTGATGATTTTCTCCAGGCCTTAAGAACATCCAAAATATCACCAAGAGTAACCCTAGTCTTAAACCCAAAATCTTTTACCAATCTTTCACTTTTCACCTGATTGAACACAAAACAAATAACAAATTCCAGCTAACTGTGTCATATTATTCAAAATCCAAAATACAAGCACACAACATTGATGCAGCACAGGTACCGAAACCACAGGGAAACATAAAAAAAAAACAGTATAATTTTTCAAAAATTTCAAATTTAATATAAGCAGATAGACAAACTAATATCCTCACAAACAATCCTAACTCTAGCAGGACAAGCAATCCAAACATATGACAAAAAAAATCCAAGCTAGGAAAGACAATTCTAATACAACATAAAAATAGCACAACAAATGACCCCAGTATATAAACCATACTGGTACTTAATATATAAGTTCTGAATTACAAACCCTATTTCCCAACATAAAATTACATCATAAATTTAAAAACATTCAGAACCATAACCCACTCATACTCAATATAGAGAAAGTACATGACAGAAAAAAAGAGTTGTATTGCTAGTTGTTGAAATATAGTTGTAAATATTGCACATTGATTACTAAACATTCAGCGAAAGAGGCGGTAATAGTACTTCCAGTTTATGTTGATGATATTATAGTGACTAGAAATGATGAAAAAGAGAAGGAAAAATTGAAACCACTGTGTTTTATTGATCCCGCCACACAGAGAAATGAACTAAAAGAGCTAGGAAAATTAAAGTATTTTAGGGATTGAGTAGCCTACTCTAACTACAGAATTTTCATATCTCAGCAAAATATACAACTGATTTGCTGGCAGGAAATGGGAAGATTGGGGGTAAAAACCAATATCAACTTCAATAGATCCTAATAACAAGTTATATAAGGCTGAAGAGGAATCAACAGTAGACAAAAAGATGTATCAAAGACTGGTCGGAAAATTAATATATTTGGGTCATTCAGTGAGTGTCATCAGTCCATTTATGCAAGAACAGAGGGAATCTCATCATCAAGCTGCTTATAGAATTCTACAATACTTGAAGGAAAGCTCTGGAAAGGGGATACTGTTCAAAAGAAATGGAAGACTAACTCTTGAAGCCTACACTAATGTAGATTCTGCAAGTTCTCTTGTTGATAAAATATCAACAACTGGATATTGTACTTTCCTAGGTGTGAAACTCAGTGACATGGAGAAGCAAAAACAGAATTTGGTAGCATGATCATCCGTTGAATCAGAATTCAGGTCCATGGCACAAGGACAATGTCCGTTATTATGGCTAAAAATTATCTTAGATGACTTGAAGATAAATTTGGAGGGACCCATGAAGATCTAATATGATAATAAGTCAGCAATAGACATTGCACATACTTTAGGTTCAAAGAGGGAGGAAGGGAGATTTGACCAACTCCCTAGGAACCAACTTTGAATCCATTAGCTAAAGTAATAACATGAGGAATTTCAGGATGAGAAATGGAAGAAAATAAAGAAGCATTACCAGAAATGAGATCAAAAGCTACCGGATCAATTATCCATGATCTTTGACACTTGAGGGTTTGAGAAATGGAAGCTTTTGACAAAAATATAATGGGTGAAATGGGTGAAAGACTATCTTGGCTGCCAGATTTTAACCTGAGATGTTCTTGATATTCCTCATTAGTAAATTGTTGTTCAACCTTATTAGATTGAAAGATGTTTGTTATTTTGTTAGGAAAACCATGTAAGAAGAAGCAAATATTTTGAGTGTGGCCAATTCTCCATCAATAAGAAAGGCCATATCTAGAAACTAGGTATAGTAGCTTTTCAATAAAGTCTATTTAGGAAGACATGTTCTAACACACATACTCTGATTCAATATGACTGAACAAAACATATAAAAATAAGAAGGTTTAGTATGCATGTCATACATACAGGTGGCAGCTAACAAAAGGACTCAATACCTCAGACTTCCATAATCTCTTAACCAAGTTGGGAATGGAGGACATTTATTCCTCAACTTGAGAGGGGATGTTGAAATATGGGTGTAAATATTGCACAATTATTGTACAATAAATACAGATTGATTGAATAATAAATATAGATTTGTTTGTAAGAAATCCCTAAAATTAAAGGATTGGGTTTAGTAGTTTATTTGTGTTAGTAAGATCTGTCTTATGTTTGGTCATACAGCCAATGTTTGACATTTCAGGTCTGATGTTTCGTATCAACCTCATGAACCACTGTGTTTTATTGATCCCGCCACAGCAATATATTCCTTATTCAACTGCTCATATTAGACATCAAATACATGAACAAATCCTAATAATAAGTCTGGAGATAACACTCAACCTAGCACAATGCTAACGAAGTCCACCTCTCAAGGAAACACTAATACATCCTGGATACCAGATTATGGAGCAAGTTTCCATATTACTGGTGAATCTCAGAACATAAAGCGGATTCAACATTTTGATGGTCCTGATCAGAATTTTTGCTCCTGATTTAGAGTCTTAAGTCTAGATATTTATTTCAGGAGATTTATTACCTTCATTTCAGGAGATTTATTTCCTTTTATTAGGATTTCATTTTTCCTTTAAATACCAATGTATTGTTTCGTTTTTATATAAAGAAAAGTAATTCCATAATTATTGCTTACTGCCTACACATTTTTTCACAATGAATATAATTGGTTATGCTCTGTTAGAATAGAATGTGTATGCACAAACTAAATCAATTAAATGTAACAGCTGGCACTGTAACGCCCTAAAACCTAACAGAAATAACAGACTGATAGATATCACACTGACTAACTGAATAAATCTGTGAGAAAATCTCAAAAAGCAAATACATTCTCTCAATGAATAACACAAATGTGCCAAAAACTAACCTTTGGAACAGCATACGGTGCAAAATCTCCTAGGATCATCCGGACTGTTTCACAATCATAAAACAAATCCCTTGGATAGTGTAGCTCTGAATCCATGGTTGAAACCACCCATTGGACATCACACAAGCTGCATATAAATGCAGACTTAAAGGGATGGCCATCCCCAATAGATTTAGGATAGAAAATACCCGTAGTTTTACTACTATAGCAAGCATCCCATAACATATCAAGAACCTCCAAGAAATATTTACAATTTTCAAGATTGCCACCTTTAGACAATAAGGACAATAATTGCACTATTTCAGGGGATTCCCAATCTTTGACTAATGATTCAGCAGATATTAGACCCCTGTCCCACATCACCTGCTTAAACGTGGCATCATCTATATCAACAACACTCTTATCCACCTGAACTATTTGTACAAAATCTGTGATGCCAATTTTCTCAAAAAAATCCCTCCACTTCATCATTGCAGATGAAACTGAATCGTTTACTGGATGGCTTAAATAGCTTACGTCAATCTCATGCCACGTCATATTTACACAATCAGCCAACAATTTTGGAGTGACAGGATTCCCAAATCCAGTACAGAAATGAATTGGAGTCTCAGCAGGACTCTTGAAACCACAATTTGTCAATAACAAAGATTTACATCTAAATTCAGATATTATATGATCCCTTTCAATAGAACAATCAGAACAGGTAGAGTTCAGGTGTAGCATTACAAAACATACATATTCGACCATTAACATTCTGTTTTTGTTTGCCATTGTTTCATCAGACAACGCAGGTAAAATATGCAGCTTCACAACATCATGTACAGACAACTGTTGAACACCAATACTCTGAAGTAACTGGGTAATATTGTCCAAAAAGGTCATATTCAGAGTACCAGAAGATGCAGAGAAAAGGGAAGGACTTACAGTCCTTAGTTTAGCACATAGATTAGGGAAAGCTTCAATTTTATGCTCACCATCAAACCCTGAGTTTAAATTATTGGACTGCAACCATATAGTTCCCTCATCCACTGAGCTGTACGTACCATCTGAAAGTGGAATAAATGGTATCTTCTGAAGATTTTTCCGAACATCTTCCATTTCAAAATTGATTGACATAGAGGCAGATGAATTGAACATTGTTATATAAAGAGTACTTAGACAAGTAGCTAGCCAACTCATACCCATCGATATAAGGGTGCTCTTTCTATGACTTAAGGAAGACAGTACTCGAACAAGGATGTTAGGTCCAAACTCCTCAATGCCTAGTGCCCTTGCTAATGTATCAGATAATACAATATTTTTATTCAGGTATCTAAGCCCAAGGTGTTCAAGAAGCATGTTGTCAGGAATGAGATCACGCACCTGTTCTGTCCAGCCTCTCAATACCTTACATGGAGGCGCCCACTCACTATTGTCACCGTCCACAAGTAAGCAATTCATCATACGCAGTTTAGAAATAATCAAACGAGGAAGACTGGAGAAAAAACCATGAACTTCACCAACTAATGGAACAAAACTCATGAAGGCAGACAATCCCTTTCCAGGCTCACTCCTAAAGCAGGGAAGTTCACAAAACTCTCTCAGTGCTCTGACAAACAAACTAGGATACTCAGACAACAACCACTGATTCCAAGGACTATCTCCGTCAACTTCCTCTCTAGATGAAGGAAGAACAAAATCACCTTGAAGAATAAACTTCAGGCCATATGTTCTTAAAGGAAGAAATGCAAAAACTGGCTGTTGATCTGAACATGGAATGTAACTATTATCTGATTCCTGCAAAGTAAACGCCATAGAGATTTCAGTAGTCTTCACATCAAAGCGAATGGAATTTGTTTGCAACTTCTGGGATACTACAAACCACACCATTTTCTCTTTCCCATGAGAAACCTTAATGATACCATCTCCTAAAATTTCCTTTTTCATAACAATGAGTGTATCATTAAGCATGTTTCTCAACTTCATACACTTCAGGCGATGAAGAAATAGTAACAATGAAGGATGAAGATCTGAAAACATAGTCAAAATATTATTCAAGGCCATTCCTTCTGATAGACGGGATCTGAATGGAAGCAGAATGCATGTGTTCCAGGGACTATCATCATACAATTCGGTATCAGTAAATGCCATTCTCCTGAGTATCCCAATGTCACAAGGAGGTATTACTGTGGGCAAAACAAAACCAATCTGGCCTTCACTAATGTCAAATTTAACATGAAAACCATTGGAATGAATTTCTGGAGCATCTGTGACCTGCAATGAGAATGACTAAGATTAATGAAACTCATTATCTGAACATATAAAAAATGAAGGGAAAAAATGTGTAGTGATAATTCTATGTAGATAAATATGATCAAGAATAAAAGCACTTGCACTAATCCAAAGTCAGCTCAATTAACCTCTGACAGATTAAAGAAGATGAAGGAGAAATATAATAATAACTTGCAAATAGAAAGTAAGACAAAAGGAAAAGAAACTTCTAAATAAAAAAATTGTACTAAAATTTTTAAAGTTCAGAAAAATGCATAAAGCCATCAGTTCAGGCATAGGAAACGCTAATCCTGCCAGAGAAAGTTGGGAATGATTGATACTCATTTACCAACTTGAGGGGGAGTGTTGTAAAGAGCATATTATTAGGATAAAAATATTCTCATTACCTCCATAGTAATTAGAAAAAAAAATAATCTTCAGAGTCTTCCTATTCATTTCAGCATATTTTCATTTCCTATTTTAAAGGTTTTGATTATTACAAATAGAGATAATGAGAATGTAATTAGTGTGATTGTTACATAATTCAAGTACTATCATCAGGAGAAGGTTGTGACTGGGTAGGAGTTGCACGAATTGGGTTCACTTGATTTATAGTAGAGGCAGTGAAAAAGAAAAATTTAGATCCGATAGCTATCTTACCATATTGAGAGGGAAGAAAACTCTGTATTCTTTAAATGATAAGATGTGCATTGCACTAGACTTCTGTTCAGAGACATTTATTTATACTACAAAGTAGTTACAATATGATTACAACTGTCTAACCAAAACAAACAGGTTGGTAATAACTGTCTAACTAAAATAGGTATACTAACAGTATTTGATGTGATGATACAACTAAACCTCAAGACTTCCCAAATACCTTTAGTTTTTCACATAAATCTCGAAAAAGGCTTAATTGCAATTTTAGTCACTAGATAATTTTTCACTAGAATTTAGTCCCTCATTTTTTTTTAATTGTAGTTACAATCAAGTCCTTCATCCACTTTCCACTATTATAAAACCCTTGACTTCTTTTTTGACTCAACAAGTAGAGGATTGGGATGGATTAGAGATACCAAATGTTAGAAAGGTTTAGAGATGAAATTTTTTATCAAATTTCTAAGACATTTTGTATGGTGAGTTTAAGGATTCAAAGAAGAAAGTCTAGAGCAGAATATGGTTTAAAACGATTTAATGGATTCATTCAAGGAAATATTAAGAACAAAATAAGAATTCAAGAGTTTTGGGTATGGAAAAACTGGTGGAGGACTTGATTTTAGCAATTAAGAAAATTGAAGTTGGGTCTTCGGATAAAAAAAATGTTGTTTTTTAGGAGAACCAAAAGAAAAATTATAGTTCAAAACATACCCGGAAAACAGACTTGAAACCAATGCCTTTCTTCCCTATGTATCCAGCATTAGATCCTTTCTTTGTTGAATTTCCAACATCACAAAGTGCTCTCATATTTTGAGCAGAGAAACCTCGTTCATTATTCAATACAACTATACCAGAATCTTGAAGAATAAATGTAAGAGTTGGTTCCACATTTTCTGGATAATTATTGTCATCTGCATTTTGAACCTAAATCAAAAGGAGCAATTATCAGGCACAGGACATATTGACTCTCAAACGCTAGATATAGTTTTACTAAGTGCCAACAAGATAAACAAATTTTCAAATTTAAGAATGAATGTTAAATGTAAATGATTTATTACTAATAATTGCACATGAACAGTGTAAAATGATACTAAAATTTAAATTGAATTGCTCTAAGATAATCACACTCTGTTCTTCACCCTCTTGCATAGCATGGACAATCTATCAATGGTGCGTATATGATGTCAGTACTCCAAAAACTAAAATCACTCAGATATTAGAAACATTTTCGGCGTATTATGTCTTAAATCTATATTAGATATTAGATTTATCCCTTCTCAACAAAATTCAACTTCTTAAGTAATGCAAAAAGTGAAACTCATCTGTCTATCAGGTAATAATGTTGAAGCTTAACGCCATCTTAGATTTTCAGTACATTGTATTTATGAACAAATAAGAAAAAGAATAACAACAAAACACAAAATATCCTCCATTTCTCCTTTATTACTAATCACAAGATAAAGTATTAAAGAATTATCCTCACCAACTCAAGAATAAAATGTGAATCTTGAGAGTATAGTTCTTGTGAAAGGCAATGCAGTGCTCTCCCTAACCGGGCATGTTGCTTCTTCAACATTGAAGTATCAATATCAGAAAGATTTGAATCTAGGCCAAATTCATCCCGCCTGATGGATTCAATAAGCAGTGAAGCATCCATATCTGCACCATTTTGAAATGAATTTCCCCGGCAGCAAGCATTAGATTCCTGGTTAGACTTATCTTGATCAACTGTTCCAGTGACTTCAATATTTGCTTCAGGAATAGGAGACTTATCCAACGTATATTGGTCATGACCCCTTGCGTTTATATCAGTTTTGGCATCTTTTAAGCTTGAAACTTGAGTACAGTGAATGTCAGAAGTGTTGTTTGAAATAAGTGCATGGTAATCATTAATCCATTCGGAAATACCCAGAGATAATCCTACTTCATGAAGCATGAAACGTTGCTCAATATTGCTGCATTCACATAAAATAGCTGAAGTAGCATCCTTGAAAACAGATTGCATCCCAGAAAGCAACAAGTCAGAAGCAAAACTGTGAAATTCTGCGGGTAAGTAACCAAGACAATCAATCACAAACCTTGACAAAATGGATGCAACTTTACTCACTTTATGTAAGTGTTTACTAAACTCAGTTCCCATTTTAGCATTTGAAATTTCACTTAAAATTTTTGTTTTACTTAATGCTTCCACAGACTGATAGAGAGCATTCCTATCATCACTAACTTCAACATCTTCTACAGAGTTTCTGAACATAACTTCAAATGCATGACAAGCATGGCATTTTAAAAGTGACAATGGAACATATTTTTCCCCCCCTACAAGTGAGATCAGAGACAGTAACTGCACTGCAGTTTGGAAAGAGGATCCTTGAACTGCGGCCTCCAGGAAAGAGTCCACGGAAGCAGAATGATCTAACCGTATCACCTTTCCATCTCTGGTAACTAAACACAACATTCCCTTGGTATTTACATCATTCAACAACCATGATATTAGCGGTCCTAGAAAGGGCGCAAACCTAAGATCCCAATGAGACCACTTGCTCAAATCAGACAACATCGGTGACTTGAGTAAGACTTCAATTGCATTTTTTGCTATAACATTTTTAGTGTTTGTTTTATGGCTCATCTCAGACCTATCAGCCATCATTTCTGACCAATTATTATCTCTGTCACTTGATGATTCTCCATTATAGTTCTTTCCTATAATAGTTGCCGAAAATACAACACATTTTGAAGTCACACAAGATTTATGGCCCTGAACAGCATCCAGCAGATTCACGAGAGAGCCATTTTCCACAATTTCAAACTTAATTGAAGGGAACTGCCTTGTAAGCAGCATGGATACCATTTGTTTGGTTACTGTTTCATTCTCCCACAAAGTACTAAGAGCCTGAGATACTAGAGCAGTCAATTGCTTTGTGGACATGCAGGCCCCAAAAGGGGAATTTTCACATCTATCGCCATCAAACAACTTCATTAGCTCATGAGGCAACTGGTTAATGTGCTTCTCAAGGAATGATATAAAATCTCCATAGCCAAGAGAATCGAAGTTTTTTATACCAAATTGCTCGGCCACCCAATTTCCACAGCTGCAAAACTTCCTCAACAGCGTAATTCTATTTTGCACAAGTGAGTTGTTACTAATTCTATTTATCTCATTGTCATGGTCAAAATAGGTTCCAATTTTTCTGATGACATCACCAGAAGAAATACCTGTGACATCCCATAATGAGTTTTCATGTCAGCAACAATATAAAGATAGCATACATAATAAGGGAAACTATGACAAAAAGTAGAACAATAATGCTCATATCCTTGAGAATTTAAAAGAAAATAAATTTCTTAAGTTCTAATCAAATAGATTGTAAATCATTAAGATATAACTCCAATATCAAATTGCCAAATAAAATACTCAGCAGATTAAGCTATATTAAGTTCCAATTGCAATTCATTGTATGTGCTTTTGACTGGTTATGGAAACTGAAGTATAAAGGAACAGGTTGTCAATATTAGAATATGACTAGAAAATATGTCAACCAAAGTTTGATTTAAAGGAAAAAACACTCACACTTTGCATTCTCTATGTTATCCATTGTTATGACTGGTACATTCTCCTGGCATGGTCCAACATCTATAGTCTCATATTCAGAAGACCGTTTGGTTGGGGAGTTACTTAATTCACTATCAATGATATCTTGCAAAGTATCATATATGTTGATCCTCATTCCAGATTTGATAGATGAAACCTAAAGCATTGAAGAGTGAGAAGATTTCAAAAGATGATGATAAACATTTTAACCAAGAAGCCTATAAGCCAATACATCTGTTCCATAAAAAAGTCATAACCAAGCAGCAGAGACAATATACATCAACAAAAATAATAATTGAACTATTAATATAGAATATAAATTAGTGTGAAAAAAATGCATTATGAAGAATAATAAATACTAGCCAACCATGAGCAAGAAAGTGAAAAAAAAAACATCAACATCAAAAATCTTTTCAACCATCAATCCCAACAAGCTGTGAAATCCTACAACCATCAAATACCTGCAACCAAGAATACAACAAGCCCCAAAGGTGTTCTTAAATAATTCTAGCAAGTAAAACAATAACCTAGCTGTTGTAAATAACAGATTATTAAAAGAAAAATATACTCAGTTCCTTCTAATTAATTAGGAGAAAATATCTTTAAAATCTTCCTATTTATTTCAACATATTTTTATTTTCTTATAATATAATGTTTAATTGTTACGAATAGAGGTGATGTGAATGAAATGTGTATGATGGCTATCAGTAAAATATTTTTTTTATTTCCTTATATAGTTCAACTTAGAATCAAAGCTGATCTTGGGAGTTTTATTTCCATTGCCATGAAAAGAGCAACCATCATAATTGTCTACTATGCCACCACTGCTATTGAGGTTGTTGTGAGTTGTATCAATTGTCCATGACAGAGGTCAAGTGGGCCAAATCACCATCGAATCATGGCAATTTTGTTGCTACACTCTTCTTCAGTGGAAAGAGTTCTTCCTTGACTATAAGTTATAACTTTTGACCAATTAGTAAGCACTCACTACAATAATTGGTATCAAAGCCAAGGTCATGAGATCGATTCCCAACGAGAATTGTTGAGGGAAGATTTTTGTTGGTTGCATCCGCTAAGAAAAATCTAACCAATTTTTGGCATCTTTAAATTCATGGTTGTATCAAAGCAAGTTGATCCCACTTGGTAATTGTCTAGTGAATTACAGTCACTCACAATTGTCTGACCACCATCTAGCCAACATCTGACATTGGTAGCCATCGCAACAGAGATTTACATGTCACGACATCACGACCTACATCTTTGGTTGCAAGCCAGGCACTTGAAGACCACACGCCGTCCTCCAACCACAGGAGTCACTGTGTGTGATCCCATAAGACTCATCAACATTTTCTAACCTTTTATTGACCTTGGTTCTTAGTTTCAGCATACTGAGTTGTTAAGAACGTATTGTCACACGTTTTCTACCATGCATCTCTATTTTGGTCTCCAATATCGTGCCCAATCTTTGAGATAGCCTTTGTTGGTCATAATTTTTACAGTTTCTAGCACTCCTACTATTACAAATGCAAAACTCAACTAGAAGAATTACTTATCTTGGCCCACTTCAACGGAGTTGTGGTTCCTTGGTCAAGGATACTATGACCATTGGAAAAGGATGCTAGTGATATTTTTACTAAAGATAAATTTTAGTGGCAGGAGCTTAACTTACAACTATGTGTTGCTCTATGGTAATTAATTGAAATATTTTGAAGTTGGGAAGATAAAGTTTTATAAAGGAGAAGTTGTTGTCCATGGAACTCCATACTAGATTAATCAGCTCCAACTAGCAATTTGCAAATATTCTCACTATGAGAGGGCCTGGAATTCAATCAATATGTTCCATGTTTGGTGCATACAATTTATATGCTTTAGATTGAAGTGGAGTGTTAATACTATGATTGCTATTGTATTGTAAAGCTATCATAAAGTTGTTTTTGGATGTATGTACCTAATCTAATGATTGAGTGTTGTAGGATATAACTTTTCATTGTAATATACTCTTCTCTTTTCATATATATAAAATATACATCAGCTGAGCAAGACACTCACTGATCTTTTTTATCATATCCAATCCAGGTATAATTAAAGACAAAACAATTTACAAAAGAGCAATTAAAATACCACCACTTCCTAAGATGCATTGAACTTAGCTAAACCAAGTATAGGCTACTTTAAAGAAGCTCTTATCTCCTAAGACATTCCTATTTCCAACAGGGTTGCTAGTTGCTATTTTTTTATTTTTGACATCGGATTTATGTGTGGAAGGAGTGTAAGAGTCAAAATCATGTTAGACACTCCAACACAGCGAAAAAATAGCAATGTCAAGGAGTCTTAATCTACAAGTACCAATTTAAGCATTCAATTTCTTGTGGCAGTCCCTATCCATTGAATATAAGTTATAGGATTTGTTTGGATAAATTTTTCCAATAACATTTACAGGAAAGAAAAAATTACATAAGCATCTCTATAAGCTAAAATAAACTTATGTGCACGTTAAATATCATCTTTTAGAGAAGATAATGAAAGAATTTATACAAACTAACTTGTACAAAAACCAATTTTCACTTATGAAGAAGTTCATTTCTTTTTATCTTCTTTCTCTACCTCTATAAGTACTTCTAGAAAAGTTTATTCAAATAGACCTTAGTATTTTTATGAATAGTGACTTTTTTTTATTTGGCCGTGGTTGGTTGTACAATATTAACATAATAGTTTTTTAAATGTTTTTATTTTAAGATTTTTTAATTTATATATGAATATTATCAAACTTCTTTACTTTCTGGTTTTTGCAATTTTTCTTTAGCACAGTTGAAATGTTCAATCATTATGTTAGAATGTCACTTAAAGGTTTTTCAATCAAGTTTTCTAATTGTTGCCCTGTTTGTAGCTATATTATTATATATACCGTAAACTGGACTGAAGGATGTGTATTTTATTATTCTCAAAACAATAATATCAGATTCACATTGAGAAACGGTTATCTCTAATAGGGTGTCAAACAAGTTAATATTGGAATACTGTAACAAGGATATATGAATGGAACCGAATTAACAAACAAAAATCAATCATCTCTTAACACCATCAACTTATTACATGTGAAAATGGGGGACTAGAGCTAAATTTAAAATGTTAATTAACTAATAAACCATAAAAGAAGTAAATAAAATTACATAAGTAATGATAAATATATAACTGAATGAATAAAAGGAAGCTTACAGCAGCATTCAGTAACCCAATGAAAGGATATGACGAGAACAAATTTCTGATTTTCCTCCAGCGACCGTGTTTTACTCTATAGAATTTAAGCATCCTTTCGAAAACCTACATATTAATTGTGTATTAAGAACTGCGTTACACCTATATTATACATATCTAAAACAAGTAAACTTCTTCAAAAACTATTCCTAGCTGAAGTAGATGAATAAAAATTCATAGAAGAGTATTTGTTTCCCTAAAATTCATTGAAGTTGCAGAAGAAAAAAAAGTACAACATACATGTATAAGCCATCCTTGGTTGGGAAGGGATCAAAGAGAAGGAAAACATTAATTGAATGAGAAAAAAACCACATTGAAAACTCAGAATATGAACAACATGGGTGCCACATAGAAAGAAGCCAAGGAGACCATATCATCCCAAAGAGGTGATGAGTGAATAAGAAAAATATATTTCAAAGCTGGCATAGCTTTCCATGTAAAGGCACCAACCAAATCACTCCATAATAAAACAAATAAATAAAATTCAATTCATTAATCCTCCAACAACAACCGTTATAATGATAAATTGTTTGAATATTTTGCAATAGATTTTCCATATAAATGAATTTCTCATGCATCCCAATAATATAAAAATGCTCAATTTACAAAATCCTAGGTTGTTTACCACTAAGGCCTAAGACTCCAGAGACCCAAGACTAGTTATTTACTTAACATTCTGACTATTTTACCCCATTTAGCATAACATAAAAAAGTAAAATGTTTGGATTTCTTGCGATTTTTCTATCAATAAGGCACTAAAAAAGCATACCCAGCCCGAATAACAAAAGCTCATCCAAGGCACCATGCCTGGATCTCTTTATAAGTGGCAATGTCTCAAGTCTCAACTAGCAAAAGGAGATAATCCAAACGTTGCCTTGACCTCAGGCATGCCTTCTGGCACATTTGACTGGAAAATTTGAGAAATAAGCAAGAAAATATATGTAAAAAGGAAACACTAGACCATGAGGAAATCACGCCTCCTAAGCACCATAAAGCAACAAACAAGGGTACAAATATCCTATAAGATACTTGAAAAGAAAAATATCACTCTTAGTTTTTGCCAAAGGAGCCAACCTTCAAGCCATGGAAATGGTTCTGAATTTTGCCCTCAATCTCAAAAACACACAAGGACGTCCAATCTTTTTCAGCTAAATATGATTTGGAAAGAAAAAAGATATCCAAAAGCCTAACCAATAAGTATATTCTCCAAATTTCCATTTTGATAATGTCTATTGCAATAGAAAAGCGAATAATAATTCAAAAAAATTGAAAAAACCAATATTCAAATCAATGTCACACCAGATAAATAAAATCCTCAAAATGTTTCTTTTCTACATTAGATTGCAAATTTATATCAGACAGACAAAACAAACTTAGGGAGAGGTTGGGAACAAGCATAGATATAATAAGCATCATCTCATTTTTTATCTTTAACACCTACCTTGTCAACTGTGCGCTGCAAACATGCCTCCTTCCAAGTTGTGACAAACAATTGCAAAGAATCATTAGTGATTGAAAGATCTCCTTCCATATTGATTGGTACCTTGGTTTTAACTGTTTTGTTACCATTATGGATTGGGGTTACAACACGTCCAAATTTGTTTCTCTTTTGCAACTTAAAAGAAGCAGATCTTTTAGAAGTTACATTTTCAAATTTCCTCTTTTTAGGTTGCTCACAAAACTCGTTTTTAAGGCTGCTATTAACAAGGGAGTGCCCCTCCATATCACTCCTCACCCCAAGTCGTGCCTTCTCTTCAGTTGCAGATGGGTAAGGACAACTACTTACTCGATCTGATCTTCTAGTGAATTGTGGTGATGGGTTTGACTGGCTACCCATAATGTTATTACTTTGTTCATGTGCAGAAGAATCACTATCTTCATCTTCTGAGCTTGATGACATAAATCTTATATGCTTTCCACAAAAAGACTTTTTTACGGGAGAAAAACATTCAACACGTTGAGTAATGGCATTAAAACGTTCATCTAACTGCTTTTTTTGAGAGGAAGAGAGAGGACGCTTCCCAAAGTTATCAATCTTCAAATCTAAGGTCTTCAAGCATTTCTTTAATGTTGATTGCTCCGAATTTCTAGCTTCTCGTATGGCAGATATATGCATTCTGTGAATGTAAAATCATTAATTTGGATAAGAAAGCCTATCTAAATCCAAACAGAGAACAGAGAACAAAAACCCTGACAACATAAAAGCAATTATTTCTCTCCATGAGCTTTTTAAGAAGGTTGTGGAGGTGGATATTGTTTGCTGACACCACAGCATGTTGCCATAGTGAACTGCCCATGCACATTTTTGGTCTTTATGTTGAAAAATTACACTCAAATCTCAATACAAAACATTTGAAACTACAATACTTATCCAGAAAATAAGCCCAGCAAAAACGTCTCAATTCACTGAAATTAAAGGGGGAAATGGAGATATGAATATGATTCTTGTCATTGACATGATGTGTAAAAAAGATAAGGGAGAAGGCTAGAAAAAAAACAATGCTACTAATAGACACATAATAATATTTCTTCTTTAATAAACTAGATTGCAAAAGTTGGGTTACAACTATTGCCCAAAGAAGTAAAGGCAAAAGCAAATGGTAGAGGTTATTCTGCATTAATTAGTATGAATCCTAAAATTTGAAGGTATGAAATAAAATAAATACAATAACCAATTAAAAATATTTGGACCTAAATTTACATTCAAAGATGCAAATATAAAATACTCCCCCTTTCAATCTGTGTGTTCAGCATGACATAATCATATAACTCATTTTGCTTAAACAAAAGTTATTTTATGCGAATGGACTAAAGAATCTTCCATGACAGCTAAACCAGATAATTCATTTGCAAATTATGCCTATATCAACTCTGATACTATAAATATTAAATTTTGACCCACCACATTAAATATCATACAAGATATAACCCATTAAGAAATTTCACTGGCTTACTAACTGCACTTGTTTCCTTAGCATTATATAAAATCTCCCATGTCATCAATTTTTGTGAGGAGCGTAAATCAAATCATTATCACATAAACATCTCCAATATATTACGTTCACTTCCTCTTTCTAATGCTACTTTTGAACCATACACTTCAACCAAAATGTAAGTGAAACAAGAAATAACATACCCCAAGTTCGTAATCCGAATCCCAAGCCATTCCTTGCATTTAACCAATCGCTGCTTGGCAATAAAATCCAAAAACTGTTCAACCTTAATAATTTCGTTACTTCTAGAAGCATCCAAAAACTCACTCAAAAGCTGAATTATCTCCTCACTTGTTATCTTAAACACCTGGGTGACATCAGAGCGAAGGGAGAAATAATGAATAACCAAAGGATGCTGCAACAAAGGTCCCAATCCTAGCGCTTCAAAGTTGTCAACACACTCTTTCTTGCATATTGTCACTTCCAAATCATACAAGGAAGTGATCCTCTGGACCCCAACAAAGCAATGGACAAGAGCATTCACCTGCACATCATTGGAAATCACGTTAAGTAGTCTGCCAAATATTCAAAACCACTTAAAATTGGTCCTTAAACTTTACTGGTTTACATAAAATTAGAACTAGAGAGACGGAAATTCAATATTTGAGGATTGCTTAAATGTTTTTTATTACTTCAGGAGCCACTTAGCATAGAGTATTAGTAATACTTCAGGCGCAAATATTGATGGTTTCTTCATTCATTATTCAACTCAACGACTAACATAATCAATTTTTAACCAAATATTCCCAACGAGTGATATGACAATACATGAAATGACAACATATTCATACCTTGCCTTCGGTGATCATAAGGCGATTAAGGGAGGGCACTTGCTGCATTTTGATGCCCAAGGAGTTCCATGAATCGACTTGGAGCATCAACAGAGCTTTCTGGGAGACCTCCCACGCCGAGACGGAGCCACCGGCGGCGAGAAGGGCGCTGCAGGCGGTGGAGGCCGCGCGGTCAGCGTGTTCAATTGCGAGCTTAGAGTTTGGGGGCGGAGGAGGCGGGTGCTGAGGAGGGAAAGACCGAGCGGTGTTGGGGAATGAGAAAGACGGCGGCGGTGGATGAAAGAAGGCGGTGGTGGGATTGGGGACATTTAGAGGATACTGCGGCGGCAATGGTTGGAGGAAGAAGTTGTTAAGGTTTGGAGCATTGGCGGAGTGCGGCGGTGGCGACGGCTGTCGGTGGCCGCCGCGGAAAGAAAAAGGATGACCGTTCATTGGCGGCGGAAAATAAGAAGCGAAGGAGGCGAACCGCCGCACACGCACTCTACGTGAAACTGCACACAGAAGTGTAGCGCGCGACCAGTGAAAACGAAACTAACATATATTACAAGGATTTAGGGTGTGTTTTATGTTTGGAGTCAAGAGTGAAAAAGAGGGGTGCAAAAGTAAATATTTATATTTTCTATATATAAAGAGATTTTCTATTATAATTATTTTTTTATCCAAATTTATTCTTATTTTATTTTTATTAATATTTTATTTTATTATTTTATTTTGGAAATTTCAGTCTTCTTTTATTTTCTAAATATTTATTTAATAACTAATTGTTTTTATAATTAATTGAAAATCATTTTTTATTTTATTTTTAATATTTTAATATTAATATAATGTTATTTTGTAAAAAATAATTATCAGTTTTAAATTTTAAATATGAAGTAATTTGTAAAACGTGAAAACAAAACAGTTTATTAAATATGAAATAATGGTGGAACATTGCTTAAGTTAAACAACTTTTTTTTCATATCTTCGTCTCTTAACAATTATAATTTTTATCTTTTTTTTATCATTTGGTTTAGTTATTATCTTTTCTTATCATTTAATTTTTATTTCTTCTTTAAAAAAATATAAATATAATAATAATAAAAATAAAATAAAAATGCGGATACACATACTTTCGCCTTTGTGTTTTGACTTATGAAAAAAAATGTAAAGTGTGGTGATTTAAATTTATCTTGTTAATAATATTTTATAATATAGGTCTAAATATAATTACATTTTTTATATAAATTTTTGTTAATATTCAATTTAATTTGCGTCAATTTTAAATAAAAGAAAATCAATATTTGTTTGAAACTGGAAAAATAAAATATTAATTATTTTAATATATATATATATAATATTAGTACAATTATTTACACCAGTATATTTTGATGTATAACATATTTTTATTATATTTAATTTTCATTTTAGTGTTTTAATATTTTTTTAGATTAAAAGAAAATATAAATTACTTTAAAACGTTTTTAAATCTATAATATTATTTGCATTTATCTAAAAGATATATATGTGAAATAAGTTGTTTAGTATTTGAAATTTACATGATTTATTTTTAAAATACAAACATAAAAACACAAAGTTTATGGACGTAATTTATTTCAGAAAACACATTAAAGGGTTTTCAATAAAAAAACATGTTTGGTTCTAAATTTGGGTACATTAATTTATTATTCAAGAGGTGCATAATAAAACATGTATATTACCACAATCGATTTGATTATACAATTTTTTATCCAAAAAAATTATGAATAAGTACTTAAAATACTTTAAACATACTTGTATTGTTTGAAAGACAATTAGTCTTCAACATATAATATAATAATATAATATAATATAATAGTGTAAGATGTAAGTTTTGGTGTCTCACACATAAAATAATACACAATAATATTGTGCAAGTTCATCCTTATATCTAACATAATCATATAATATCTAACATAATATTTATATGATGAGAATATACTATCATTAAAAAAAATTGGCTTTACCAATTGTCGTCCATCAATCTATAGTTAATAATATTCTTAATTATTATTACTAATAATTTAAAAAATATTATTTATTATTATAATTATTATATTGTTATTAATTAAAGTTTATATTATCGCAAGTCCACATAATACAAAAAGTTTGTGATAACTAGATCTTGTTCAACAATGTAACTTTGATGATTCTCAAATATGAAAATTATGCATCAGTGTTAGTTAAGTAGATTTTAAGTTGTAACTTTACGTATATAGTTAAGATCTAAATTCATATCATTGAAATCTCTTGTAAAAAAAATTGTTTTTTAAATCTGTGTTACTTTTAATTAGTTAATTCTTATTTTAAATCACTTATATCAAGTGATTGAAAGACACTTAATATTTTTAAAAAATTTAAAAAAAATAATTTGTTTTTTTATTTTTTTATTAAGTAAAATCAAACACTTATTTCATAAATAAACTGTTTATTTTTATGAAGAGATTTTAACAGAAAATAAAAATAATCAATTTGTCTCAAAAATCAGTTAAATATGATTTTCAACTATTTTTGAAATGCTTTAAACATATTTCATTAAATGATCATAACTTTAATATTAAGAAGATAGATTATAAAATAATTTTTCAAAGAGAAAAAATCAAAGAGTTTTTAGAATATTTTTTATAAAATACTAATATACTCTTCATTCTTTTATGTTTTTATGTTATTGTGTTGTAAACAATTTCAGATAGTTTCTGAAGTCGGTGTTTTTTTTTTAAAGATTGTGTGTTCTTAGATCAATACTCTTAGATTGTCTTGTAATCTAGTTTTAATTCCATTAATCTAGTTTTAATTCCATTAATCTAGTTTTAATTCCATTAATCTAGTTTTAATTCCATTAGTGATTTCTCATAACCCTTTATCCAAAAATATTTTGGATTTAAATTTCTGAAACACATTTTTTAATTTCTGAAATTTTATCGAGAATACATTTTCAATTTTGTGTTCCGAATTTTTTTTTTCCAGAATGTATTTTTTTAGTTTTGAATTATATTTATTATTCCATATTTTCAAATCCAGAACAAGGGTAATTTTGGAAATTTTAAAAAATGATAGGATCCAGGTTAAAATTGATATGTTTGGCTCACTAGAATAGTGAACAGAAGTGCATATCACCAAGCTCATGCGGAAGGAAAGCGTTAAAAAGTTAAAGCAAGAAAAAAGAGTGATGGTAATATAAGCGTATTTAACCGAGCTCACATTGACTATCCCCACAAAAATTACGTACAAATTAGAACTAAAATAAATAAATAAACAGCACTGCACTGAGGCTCACACTTAAAATGCATTTACAAGCATTGAATTTGAAAGAGGTAGTACAAAAGCAGAATAAAAAGGATAATGGGAAAGAAACATTAGACTGACTGTACACGAAACTTGTTGGCAACATAGAGCAAATGACTAATGTTTGTGGTGGGATAATTTTGCAGTAACTTGAGATTTGAAGTGAAATCACCTGCAAGGAGACGCTTGCGAACGAGAACAAGCATTGCACAGCATACCCGAAGAAGAGTCTCCTGCAGAGTATGTGTTAATTCTCATAGACTTCAACCATAAAAGAACTATGATAAAGTATCCCATTTTTTCTGCTTAAAACTTGCACCAGTTTATGAAATGACTAATATATTTTGTCTTCACATCATCAATCACAGGTAGTATATTTATATTGGAACAGATTGTCAAAGTATCATTGTTTTCTTTTTTGCTGAAACTATGTATGAAGTACTTGGAGGCAGATAAAACAGTTTCAAAATTTAAAGTAGCAAGCACCAACCACCGAAAGCAAACCACTCATTACATGAACAATGCAAAATGGAGAAATTTTATATATTTCCAATAGTTCATTATTATAAGTTATAACAGCCATGTGCCAGGATGAATCTTCATACATTTCCTTTACCATATGACAATGAATTTGGAGTAAAATAAAGTGCAAAGCCATTATGGGAAAAAAAACTAGAACTTTGGAGTAAAATCAGTATAATAGCTGAATATCAGTTGATAACAAAATTGTCCTGGTTTCCTCATCGGTGGTGGCTCACTTGCACTTTGTTAGAACACGATAAATATTTCAGAACATACGAGAAAAGCTATGAATTTTTTCGAGATTTGTGATGGCACTTATATGCACGAACATAAGAAAAATGGGCATGATTTTTATAAAAAAGGATAAGATTGTCCCCACATTACAGAATTTCTTAGCAAGAATGAGAAGAAAGCAAAATAAAAATGTCCAGTGCACCATATTTTTCGATATTAACACTTTATGGTTCTGTGGGCGTTATTGGTAACCGATTATCCCAGATACATATTTTGAGTATCCTTTCTAGCATCCATTTTAACATTATGTAAGATTAAACGGTTATGCGTGCATGCATAATCTATTATGAATATGGCTTACTTTTATTTTTGGTTAACAATGGCATGACAAGGCAGGTGAGGTCACTTCCAATGGAATTTCGAATTATGGTCCATTGCCTCTTATTTGGCAACAATGGCATGACAAGGCAGGTGAGGTTGCATTTGATGTTGTCAAGTTTACTTTTTATATAAAGTTACTTTAAATATGAACTGTACCTGAGGGCCATCAGGATCGCTTAAAAGAGTGTCCCAAATGTGAAGGCTGTCAGCAAAATTGAATTCCTGAGTCAGGAGGAGAGTAATCCATCTAAATGCATAGAATTGAGGATTGACCTGACATCCAACCAAAACTATAAAATGAGCCATTTCTGATAAAAGCACATAGGGGTTGAATCATCAAAAAGTATGCATGCAAAAAGGTATTATGATTATTTAAATGCACTATCACTTAACTAGTTGAGAAACAATAAACAGTATAAAGACATAAACATGAAACAATATAATTGGAAAATTTACAATAATAGTGCAATTTTCACTAGATTTTATCGAATTTGGTATAACTTCAAAAATTATTCAAATAAGTTGTATTTAGAAGCATGACTTCAAAATTATGACTTTTTTTCAAAAATTCATTTTTACAATTTGCTAAATAAGTTGTATTTGCATGCACAATTTCTAATTTTTATACCTTTTAAAGAAGTCTTGCAGTCACATATGATTCTTTGTTGACCTTTTAATATCTAATCATTTGTTTTAAATTTTTTTGAATAAAATATGTTAAATTCAAGTATATGTATGCTTCTGTTTTTGTAACAAAATTTAACACAATTATTTATTTTATTCAATATTATTTATTTTGGGAATGATTTTGTCTTTTAGACAGTGTAAATTTTGTAAAGAAATTATATTTTTTATAATTTAATAGCTTTTTAAAAAGTAAAAAAATTGAAGATTTTTTGCTCAGGTCTTCTTTTTTGTCATTTTGGTATCCTTATTTTTAGTCGATGTGAGATCAACTGTAAACATAACAATAGATATTGCTATCATGCATTGTGCAAATAAATAATTGTTAATAACTAATTATAGTATTAAGAATGAAACTGAAAGGGACTTGTGAGAAGATAGAATATATACTAAAAACTGTCTTACTTTGGAAGTGACCTCAAGATGACGCCAGAGCTCTTCATCATGTTCTCTCAAAAGCTGGGATAATCTCGTAATGGTTGAACGGATTCCCACAACACTATTGTCAAGTTGTTGAACAAAGTTATCTCGTAACCCGCTCAAAAGCTCAACAAAACAAAAGAATGCATCTGCTTCAGCAAAGGCCTGCAAATTATTGATAGGGAACTCTTGAGCAGAGTTAATCAATAATACTATAAATCATGACGGCAATATGAATCTACAATAGTACTCCACCTTATTGCCACCAAAGCAAATTGTTTACAAAAAATCAACATTCCCTTGGTCATATTAATTATTTCGCATACTTTCTATTTTTTTATGTAATCAGGGCAATGCTGTATTACATTTGATTGATAAAATTTCATGTCTCAGTGCCTATAAGTTAGCAATGTTTATTAACTGGTCACACCTGAATTTTGATTTGCCATTGTTGTCCCTTTCTTATTCATACAGTGCATCTAATCAGATAAGAATAAGAAAGGAAAAAATACTTGGCTTTCGTGGATAAGCACTTCTTCAAATGAAATTTGCAAAACAAAAAGAAAAAAATAAATTTTAATCAATTCGTCTTTAGAAAACACATACAATCTAATGAATGCACTACAGCACCATCAAGTGCAGAGCGTGGATCACAAACACGTACAATAACAGAGAATGAAGGGTTTGATAATGTATTCCAATGACAGATCATATAATGAAAAACTAGAAGATTAGAAGAGTTTTTCATATATACTCACTGCATTTTCCTCATCTGGATCATTTTTGAACACGTAGAAGAGAGGAGCCAATAACTCATTCATCCCTTGCACATATCTTACACCTGGGTTTAACTTCGCAAAAATAATTAATACATTCTTCAAAGCCTCCTGGAAATGCCCCCCAAGAAACAGTGTAAGACAAAAAAATAAAAAGTATTTGAATTTCAAGTTTGAATGAATTCTAAGACAAATAAAGTTAAAACCTGATTAGATTTTGCAAATTGGGAATCACCAGAGAAAAAATGCATATCAGGATGAGTGCGCTTTACATCTCGATCAATTTGATCTATGATCTCTGTATCCTGTAAAATGCAAAATAGAAGATTTGCTTCACAACAGCCTTGGCACAAATTATTATAATGTATTAGCATGAGACTTATAAAATTGTGTTGCAGTAAATAGACAACTGGAATTCACTAAAGATTAAATAAATATTGACAGCAGCAAGACCATTGGTTCTGAGGTAACAAATCTACTTTCACAGTTTCACAGAGACATGTCAATATTGGAACAAATAGATCACATCGTAATCCTATACTCTTAACTTTAGAGAAGCATCTCACAATAGACAATGTGATTGTCATTACAGATCAGGCAAATGTGATCAATCCACCTTTCTTTGGTAAAGGAAGCTTCATGAAGAATAGTTTTAGTTCTCACTTGTCACCCATATATCTAAAGTTAAAAGTGTCGTGAACAGATGCATCATGAGACAATATTGATGGAATATTTGCAGCATTATCAAAATGCATTGTAATATTTACAAAGCTTTTGTTGCAAGAGTACTACGCCATGCACTTTCATTAATGACAATCAAGTATTGTTGTGACTCTTTACCATTGTGACTCTTTATCTAAATGTAACTTATTGTAGTTTAAGAGTCACTTGTCTATCTATAAATATAACTTTATATGCTGCAGAAATGTGAAAGAGAAAACACAATTATTCAGACCAAAAAAGTGTTCTCCTTGTTCTATTTTTCAGCAAACATTCTGGCATTCCAATAGTCCACTATATAATTCCGTAGGTGTTTTGAGACTTTCACAACACCTCTAGAATACCAGCAGCAGCAGCAGTTTTAAGCTGAGAGATATACGATGATTTTCACTTTAAATTGTAAATACTAGAGCACTTTTGCATTATACCTGGAAAAATTGATTCCATACACTGGACTTCCCAAGACTCAAAGGATGTTCCCCATGAGTGATTTCTGATCTAGAGAGCAACGCCCTCGCACAGTCAGCATCATCGGTATCACAAATTGCTGAGTTGTACATCTTCCTTGTGATTTCTGACTAGCTAGCCACCAAAACATTCAGAGAGCCAAATAGATAAAGCAAATAGAATGGAATATATAATAACAATCAATCGCTAATTCTACAATAATAGCACTTGAACACACATGCACCATACCAATACCACTTGAACAGATGAATCCTATCAATGTAACAAAGAGAGAACCAATTAAATTACAATAGAATTCAAAAATTTAATGTAACTGTTATAACTATAGAAACAAGGAGCAGATCCTATATCATTAACAATATCATGATTATTCTGTATGCACTATTAGGTACGTTTTTTTATTCTCATATCATATCTTTATTACTAGAGGATATCAAACCTCTCCTATTTATTGTATTGATTCCTTTTTCTCACTGTAAATAAAGCATCCATATTGTCTAAAAATCACAGTTTCAACTCAATGTCTCTCTCTTTCCTATAGTTTAAGGTACTATCTAGAGCATTTCTCAAAACCGTACTACACCCACAGTCTCTGCAGAATTTTTTTTCCAAAGCTTTCTCCCATCTCTGCAGATAACAATGTTCTCACATCTCCTCCGGCAAGTTTTCTGGCAAAGTTTTCGATGACTACTAGGAATTTATCTATCTCATTGTATATGTGGACAACATTGTTATCATAGGCAACGATAATGAGGATAATGTACAACAAAAACAATATCTTGCTCAAAAGTTCTAGACAAAAATCTTGCATACCTAAGGTATTTCCTTAGTATAGAAGTTGCAAAATTCAAATATGGTTTGGTCATTTTTCAGAAAAAAACATGCTCTCTCGACATTCTAGAAGAAACAAAGATGCTAAATGTTAAGCTTGTGTGGGCACACCAACAGATTCAAGTGTCATACTTGTACCTAACCAAGGAGAACCGTATTCTAATCCTAGGAGATACAAAAATGTTAAATGTTAAGCTTGTGGGCACACCAACAGATCCAACTGTCATACTTCTACCTAACGAAGGAGAACTGTATTATAAGTTGGTAAGCTAAATTATCTCATTGTGACTCGTCCTGTCATCGCCTTTTAAGTAAACCTAGTAAATCAATTTTTGTCTAAAGAATACATAGTTTCAATTCAATGTCTCTCTTTCCTACATAGTTTAAGAGTGACAATAGAGTCCTTAAAATCATCAGTCCTCTATAAGACATAGTTTGTCAAAAGAATCAATGTGATAATTTGCAAAGAAAAGTTACTCAGTCCTACAACTTTAGTTCAACCAGTAAGGCATGTTCCCAGCTTCAACCCTCAATTCTAAAGAAAACAAGGTTAAAGTTAAAGAAAATCAATGAGATCATAACATAAAGGCATCAGAGCTCCGTAACCAACTAACTTACAGGATTCATGAGAATCTCCTCTTTGAATTGTTTGTACTGGGACCTCTTCTTTGCTAACTCAGATGACCAAAGCCCTCTATTCGACGGAAGATATCCAAGCAAAAGCTGTAAACGTCAATAAGTATAAATTACAACAGTGTTTTATAATCTCACATCCCTCTATCGACCTATATAGGAAAACACTCCACACTAACAAAAAGCGCACGAACCAAAACCTTAATCTTTAGCACACTTGACTAGTTTGGTTGGAAGGAAATGGGAATAAGTAGGTCGCATATTTCATTAGTTGGGAAGGAAATGGGAAATGAGAATCCTAGTGAAGAAATCCTCGCTGTCCTAAATAAATCTAATTCGCCTAAAAATCTCAGAAGATGTTTTTACATTCTTTTTCCTTTTTCTCTTAAAAGTCAATTCAAGACTTGCTGCACTCAAACTCATACCAAACAACCACTTGAACTGGAATTAACGATAGTATCAGTCTCATCACACACAAGACACTACAAATAACTAATTAGAATGAACTGCTACCGCATCAACTAAGATACAGTGAGCGTGTGAATCTATGGTCCAATGGCAAATTACATGTGGTAAGCTTGCTCCATTTATGTAATACTATTTTAAAGGTCGTGTTTGAAATTAGTTCTCATTAGTTGATAAACTAAAGTTCTTTACAGTATTAGTGCATGGACATTAACTAATTTTTGAGAAAAAAGAAAAACGACTAAAATAATAATAAAACGAAGAAAATTAACAAAAAAATAGAATGAGAAAGAAACCTAACCTTCCACACAGTAGAGCGTATCCCAGCAGAATCAGGAATACCTTGACACGCGAGACTCCGCAACTCGCTCATATCCACCACCTTTTTCGACAACTAAACCAAATCAAACCATCACAGAATCAATACTCTAGTTAAACACATTGATCAACGAAAGTTCATCGTCATTTTACAAAAGCGAGCGCACCTCGGCCAGCAATTGAGCCTGGCGAGTGATGTCGTAGGCGGTGGGAAAGACGTCGCCGTGATTTTCGATCGGCGAATCTTCGATTATCTGCGTCGGTGGAGGATCTTGGACGACGGGAAGCGGAGGAGGTTGGGAAGAGGTGACGACGGGCGGGGGCAGAGGAGGTGGAGGCGGTTGGAAGGGTTCGGCGACGGTGGAGGGGGGAGGGGATGACGGCGATGAGGACCAGAGAGAGCTGTTGAGCCAATCGGGGACCTTCTTCATTTTGGTGGAGGATTAGGGTTAGGGTTTGTGAATGGAGATGAACAAAGAAGCGCATTGCATTGGTAACATCAACATTGTAGCTGGAGATTGATCACATGATGAACTACCAACTCTGCAATTAACTCTTATTTACTTTCAATCTTAATTTAATCACTAAATTTAACTATTTCAACTTCTTAACAAAAATCATAAATTAGTAATTAATTAATAACTAAATAAATATGTAGGTGGTTGAAATAAATAAATAAATGCAAAAAATTAAAAGAAATTGATAGAGTGTTAGAATGTAAATAATGATTAAGTTGTCCATCATATTTTACTGTCCCCATAATTAAAATATTGTGTACAAATTCTAACTCTTATTTCAAATATTTCTAAAAAATTATTAAATTAAAACTAATTTTAAATATTAAAATAATTAATTATTATTGAACTAAATTAAAAATTATTTTACAAACTAATAAGTATCTAAAATAATTTTTATTAATAATAATAATTTATAAAGTATTTTTTAAATTGGTATTTAATTATTAGTTAGGAAGGTTTTATTTACTAATATTTTATACTCTAAAATATTCTCTAAAAGATTAATTGAAATTAATTTAAAATTTAAAATTAGTACCTAAATCCTCTTAATTAATTTACATATCAATTTAAAAATTATTTTATAAAATTTGTATTATTGATAAAAATTATTTTAGATACAAATAATTATTTTAGTGTCTAAAATAGTATTTAATTTAGTTAATATAGTGACTAATTATTTTTTTCTCAATTTAAATTGTTATTTAATAAATTTCTTTTAGTGAAAATATTATGAGTACATGTCCAAAGGATGTGTCATAACCTAACAAGTTAGGTAAGATTCTTGTCGATCTAATTATTTTTTTTTCATTCAAGGTATTTTTAAAAATAAATTACAAAAACAGATAAAAAAATTAAAAATATTTTTTAAATAAGTTTTTGTTCTCAATTTGAGTTTTATTTTACTTCTCCATACAAATTTCTCAATGTTAAATACCAAGCAAAATATTTTTTTAAAAGAGATCCTTACCAATATTAATTCATGCCAAAATTGATTATTTGTTTTGATACATGAAAAAACAATATTACAACCATGAACATAAGCAACTTAATAAAGAGATTTGGAATATTTAATTTATTACAATAATTAAATATTATAAGAATATATTGATATTGTATATGCAATTCAAAATGATCGCGACGAAAGAATATATTTATATTTATCTATATATGAATAATTATGCATTTTTGTAAATTTTTAAAAATATGTCTTTACATTTGGAAGATTTTTATTTTAACTTTGTCTTTGAATCATGATACGAACAAGAGAGAAACATGATTTCACATGAAGTTCTAGTAAATAATTATGTATAATTTGTTAACCTTAAATTGTTTATATTATATATGAAGTAATTAATTTTCTTCATGAGTTGAAAACAAATATTTTTTTAAGAGACAATGAAATTTGGTCAATTTAAATTAAAGTTAATAACAACTTATATATTTGGTGCAATTTTTAGGAAGAATATTTTTTAAAAATTAAAAATCTAAACTAATCACTTTAAAATTTGAATAATTAATTTAAAAAAAAACATATAAGAGACTTGCTCCAATTTTTAAAATATAATTCAATAAAAACTAAAACAATTTTTTTTAAGAATTATATAAATAAATAATATTTAAAATTTAAAGACAAAACAGATTTATTCCAAATTTATACATTATTGTATATCTCTCAATTCCATTACAATACTATAAATTTCAGATAAGCATGAACTAAATTTAATCATATTTGAAACAAATATATAATATATCTTTCAAATCAAATCAAATATAAAGTGAGTACGAATACTCTTTAATTTTGTGTAGTATATATATATATATATATATATATATATATATATATATATATTTGTGACAACAAGAGTTATATGGCAGTAACACCACCTCCAAGTTGGTGTCTAGCAGCAAAGATCTCAGCACCATCTTCCATATTAAGCTGAAGTAAAATTTACATGTAAAATGTAAACAATAAGTTATTTGTAAGGAAAAAAAAAACTTCATGTAAATTATGACCTATAAATATTACTTCTACACCATCATTATAAAAAATATTTTTATAAAATACACCTCAATTTTTAATTCAATTTAATAATTTGAGTTTACACTTATTTAAATGTTGAGGATTTTCTGTGTGGAAACGTAAAAATGATTTGAAAGTAATAAACTATAAACATTCCATACTAGAAAGTCAAGACCCTACTTCTAACCCTAAACCTTAAAACAATAAATATGTGAATTTTCTTTCTTATATACTTCATTCATACTCATTTTTATTTAGATTATTTTTATTCAATGTGAGACAAACTCACATTTAAAATTATAGCATTATGTATTAAAATTTGATAATATTTTTAATTCATATGAAATTTTCTATACATCTTTTCATTTTAAAAAAAATCAAAATATACTAATCACAATAATAAATGAAACAATAGAATGCATATTATAACTTCTCAATTTATACTTTTAAAAGTGGACTTCGGTAAGGAGTGGATTTATGTATGTTTAACTCAAAGCTTTGTTGTAAATTCCAAGACCTAAATTTTAAATCCAAAACTCTAAATTTCATATTGATAATGAAAGATGTTTTAAATTGATTAATTGTTGTTGAATGTATCTATTACCATTCCATTTGCAAAACACCAAATTTACACTTCAAATATAGAAGAGATCTTCTTAAAGGTGGAATTTGTTTAATTAAATTAAACTTAAACTCAAATTATAAGAAGGAAAAGAAAAACTAATGTTATGATACTTAATGTTCTAGAGATTGAAAGATGCACCTACTTTAAGTCTAACTCAAATTCATAAAATCAGTTTATAAAATATGTTTTATATCTATTTATAAATAATGAAATATCATAATCTCTAATGACGTGAGATCTCCAACCGCACTTGTAAAAAAATGATTGAAAAATTGAAGTAATATTTTTGTTTTAGGTATAGCATTAAAACTAACCAGTTTTGGTGTTTGTTTTCCCCTAATGTGAGTATCATCGTATAAGAACTGTATGGTATGTAATTCCATGTTTCTTCTCTCAAAGAATTCTTTGCATACGTTCTTTAATTCCAACTCTTGACTCACCTTGAAGTACATATGACGTCCCTCCTATGCTCAATCAAATCAAACATAATATTAAAATTCAAATTTTTTTATCAGTAAAAAGTAACAAATAAATATGTATCACTTCAGGAGTGTTGTAACTTATAAAATTACAAAAGACAGGCATAATACATCCAAAAAATCTAAACTCATAAAGAAACTAACACCTAACAATAATTTCAGAACCTCAGAATAAACATTCAAACCAGACAATTCAAAACAAATACCAAATAAAAGAAACACCATATATAGTGTTTAAATTACTTGTGGAATTGAGTTTAGAATCTTGTTATTTTTTTTAATTGTTGTATTATATTAAAGAGTTATTTTTGTTATTTACAATTTATATTTTATATTTAATACTTTAAAACAAGTAAAATACATCACTGTGAAACCTTTTTCCATCGTAAATGTAAAATACAATCAGAGTTAAATTTCAATTCATTTATAAGTCATTTTAGTTCAAAAAATGTTATTTTTCATCAGTTTAAAATATATAAAAATTAACTACTGTAAAGCCCACTGAAAGTAAATTTCAACTCATCAATAATGTGATTTTAGTATAAAATAATTAATATTTATATATCCAAAATAAAAATACCGCCAGAGTTCCTTGAAAGTATTGGAATGTTGGAAAAAAAAAGTAAACGTTTCTCTTATAAACTAAAATTATTAATATGATGCATAAATTAATTTATAAAAATTATTTATATAACTTTTTCAATAACTGATTTTTAGCATATATATATAAATTTTAACATATAAAAATATTATTTGTTTTTTATTTTCCTATTCTATATATACTTTTCTTTTTAGACAATTTTATATATTTAATAGAAAGGGTGATAATTGGTTAATTTGGTGGTTTATTCTTAAGAAACATGTAATTATAAGTGTTATAGCATTTTGAATATCAAAATCAAAGGCTTTTTCTAAGGATAAAAGTTTTGTTGACACTGTAAATAATAAATATCATACATTTTATACTGTTTATAACAATATAATAATATTTTTAAATTTAAAAATAAATAAAATAATAATTTATTAAGATGTGAAATTTATGTTTTTTTTAAAAATAAAGTTTTCATGTTATGCATCCCTATGTAACTTGACATCACACCTCAAGTAACAACAATCATTTGTCATCGCACGAAAAAAAATATTATTAAAAAAAAATATATATATATATATAGAAGATTAGATCAAAACGTATATGTTAAAAAAAATGATACATAGATAGATTATACACTACAAGAAAATCATCAAATAGAAACCAATTTTTAGAAACCAAAATAATTAGTTGCAATAGTAACTAAATTGGAGACCATTTTAGAAACTAAAACAAAAATTGGTTTCTAAATTAGTTTCTATTATTTTCTATTATTGT
>Ga0123342_1000023_pt1 | contig 136423 bp, 76 predicted proteins | sample Turbeawhitnodule_FD_89960 | JGI IMG/M metagenome (GOLD analysis project Ga0123342, IMG submission 89960) | Root nodule microbial communities of legume samples collected from Mexico - Turtle bean Mexico white nodule | ecosystem: Host-associated > Plants > Roots > Nodule | place: Mexico: Nepantla... | reverse complement strand
TATATTTTTTGTGTTGAAATAAATTATTCATATGGCATTATCCATGTTGGTAGTAAAGTTTCTGACAGGATGTGGGACTGGATTAGAAAATAGTTGGAATGGGACTTGAACAATTAATAAATTTTCACCAAGTACAAAGAAGCCCTTGATTTGGGAAGTTTATTCCTGAATTCAATAATTTGGAATAGAGAGGAGAATTAGTTGCTCTCACTGACTTCGCAAATTGGTTAGGGCCAAGTAGCTGAAAATATAGGGAGGAAGACAAGGGTGCCATAGGCATGCTTGGATAATCACGTTGCTTATGGAGAATAGCTTTCTGTGAGGAGCCTGAGGTTGTCATTGAGTTCCTTTGTAAGAGATTTGGCCCAGTTACTTCATCAGTTTGGTACTCTAGTCTTAAATTGAAGTTGTGACTTCATTTTTTCTATCCAATGTATTTGTTTCTTATGATCCACTGATGATGTACGGACCATATTTTCCCCACTGTGGTCAATTGAACTTGGTAAATGGTAACATTAACAATTGCTATACTAAGTGGGAGGTGTTATAGTTTTTCAATTAATATTCTTGTAATCTTATTTTATTTGTCTTGGTATTACCTGGAACGATGAATTTTGCTTACTGATCATCTATTGTGCTGTCTATCTATTGTTCCTGGAAAGAGATTTATGAAATCATTGTTTATTCTTTACATGATATCTTCATACCTGTTTTAGTGTTGTTAGAAAGCCGTGCAGCAACTGTGACATAGTTCTTCTTCATAGTCTTTTTGGGGATACGAAATTTCATGGCATGAAGAAGTATATGAATATTATGGAGAAGTATGGGTTTCTTCCTCTAATTGCCCCTCTTTCTTTCTCTTTTGACAACCAGATAAGGCGAGTTTCTTTACATGGGGATCAGTGTGGAGATGCTGAGGCCATTGATATAGGAAGTCAACCAAAGGACTTGAGTGTTGCACTTCTTGCTCCTGAACTAGCTCTAGTCTCAATTGATTCTGGAGTTGTCATGCTGCGTGGTACAAAAATTGTCTCAACCATTAATCTGGGGTTTGTTGTGACTGCATCTACTGTCTCACCCGATGGAAGTGAAGCCATTATCGGTGGACAGGATGGTAAATTACACATTTATTCTATTTCTGGTGATACTCTTGTAGAAGAGGCTGTCCTTGAGAAACATAGGGGTGCTATTAGTGTCATACGATATTCTCCAGATGTTTCAATGTTTGCATCAGGGGATGTCAACCGAGAAGCTATAGTGTGGGACCGCGCCTCCCATGAGGTAAGTGCAACTTTGATAGCCAAAGTATTACATTCAAGGCTTTCTCTCTAATGTGCTTATTTTGCTTTTGGATGTGTAGGAAATAATTTTTTCTGGCATTACTTGTGTAACTTTTTCAACACATTTTTTTTGTTTGTTTTCAGGTGAAGCTTAAGAACATGTTGTATCATAGTGCTAGGATAAACTGTCTTGCATGGTCACCTGATAGCAGTAGGATTGCCACAGGATCTCTTGACATGTGTGTGATCATATATGAAGTTGATCAGCCTGCATCTAGTAGAATTACCATAAAGGGTGCTCATTTAGGTGGGGTTTATGGGTTAACATTCAGTGATGAGTATAGTTTGGTTAGCTCAGGTGAGGATGCTTTTATCCGTGTTTGGAAGATAACCCCTCCTTGAAGGTCAATTTGCAAGAGAAGTAAATGTGGGAAAATATTTGTTGGATTTGAAATTTCCTGCTTTAGAAGGCTTCTAAAATTCAAAACTGATGAGAATATGCTTATCATCATAAGTTGGTCTTATCACATTCCTCTTTCAAATTTCAAGTCTCGGTTTGGTAATCACCCTGCTTGACATCTTTGGTTTGAAGTTGAGGCCATTTTCTTGTTGCCTTTTATAAGTAACTGTTTTGTATGAGTTTCGATCTCTAGACTTTGATGGTACCAGTGTACATCACTATTTGTCTTGGTTTGCTCTGGATAAAACCAGTTTATGATACCAAAGATTTTTAATAGTTGCCATTGCCACAATTGTCAAAAGAATCTTCTTGTGTACATTATTACAGGGAATCAATATGGATACTGAGTTTTTGTGTTAAAAGTGTTTAGATTAGAGAGCACAGACAACGAATTTTCCCCATTCAAAACCTCACTGTTTGAGGCCAGATTGATTGTAATGTTTGTTAATCTATTTAATGTGATCACCAAAGAAAAAGTACACAAAACCTCTGTTTGTGATTCAGAATTGAACTATCTAGATATGAAGGAAAGTAATAGGTGGATTAGATTGCTATAATATTGAATAACTTTTTTTAAAGAATATCTAAATTGAATGACTATTTTACAGTAGCAGAAAAACTCAATCATGTTTCTTCATTAATTTGTTAGTGGTTTTTGGATTACAAAATATTTGAATCTTGGTGAATTCCATGCATTCTGCAGTTATTTTCGTTTGTTCTCACTCTATTATTGCTGTGTGTGTGATGTAGGAAGGTTGCATTGTTCTATTAAGCATAGGTTAAGTTTTTGAGACTTAGCCATAAAGTTCTCAAATGGTGTTTTGCCACATTAAAAATAGATAATTTTTATTTATTTTTTGTTCTCTTGCTTTTAATATGCAGACTGTTAATATATTACGAAATATTTATTAGTTTTAACTTTTTTAAATCTTCTCCTTTTCCAATTTACCCCTTTCGCTACTTAATTTTCACTAAACATCAACTTAGATTATCATAATATAATTTATTAACCTTATTTTACTTTTAAGTATTTCACTGAGCAACGTCAATGTAATTACTTATTAAATATAAAACTATTATTTAATTTTGATGAGTATTCTTCAAAAAAATATTTATCAGAGATAATTCTACTTTTAATTTATGTATACAATATATTGGAATATCATTTACAATATTTTTGTTATAACATTACTATTTTAGAATCTTGGGTTTTTTTACATTCTGTTGAAGTGTTTACCTTGCCTTTCAGCCCGTTAGTTTATTCTTTTCAACTTTCTTCGCTTGCCTCGTAAATCACTATCTCTCTTCTTCCTTTTCTTATAAAATTTTTGCTAAATTTTTTAATTATGCAAGTAATATTTGTAAACATAATTTCTATACCCTCAGAAATATATTTTTTGGACTTCTACACAATCTTTTCGTTTTAAACTATTTTATTATATATACATATATACACACACAATATAATATAATTTTGAGCTGGTTTTAACCTTTTCTTAAATATGATATTTCGATAAAATTACTTGATGATGCTCTTTTATATATTATATTAACCTACTTCATAAAGCTGGTATTTTTCGTTATTAAAAGACTAAATTATACATACCTTTTAAGTATAAAAGGTTAAATCATTCCGAAAGGGTTAAATCCCCATAAAAACAGTAAAAATTAACGTTGGTTGGTCAAAACTACACTCATCATACATTTGAAAAATCAACAAATTATTAACGTAGAGCAATAAAACTAAATGAGTGAAGAAATTTATTATTTTTAATTAAAACTACATTTTTCTAACTAAAATCTTCTTTATTGAAAGTAGAAAACATGAGCAAAATTGAATAAAACAAATAATTTTATTTACCCTCTCAAACCTTAATAAATGTACACGTTACCAAAAAACGCATAAACACTCGTATTGAACAAATTTAGACCTAAGTCACACTAAAGGAGTAAAAAACACCGAATCTAAATACAAAACTAAACATCGATCTTTAATCACCAGAAATAATTAACAACTCCAAAATAAAGAACTTCAGAAGGCTCAACTTAGAAACTAACAAGCTTCGCAGCCAAAACCCATAAAACAGAAGCCTAAAGAACTACCATGCAAAAGAAACTTTTCTTACTAAATAAATAAATAAAAAAAGGCTCATTAAAAAAAAGAAAAATTACCTAATTAGCGTTACAATTGGAAGTAATAGTAAATTGTTAGTGAATGAACAGTGGGGCAGCTCTTTTAATTGGAATATCTCGAAAATTTTCCAAAGTAAAGATAATATTAGTTGATAGAAACCAAGATGTTGAAATATCCATGTAAAGTAATAACCAAAACGAACGTTTCAAAAATAAATAGAAGGCCTCAAAGCCACGGTCTTGAACATAAAAATCAATTCTACAGTAAAGCAGTAACTTTGTCCCAAAACTCAAAGCTGATTTGCATCTGAAAACACTAAAACCTTAACCTAATAACGTCCAATTGCCCAAACTCTGACCACGCCATCGGTATAACCACTAAACAAAGTGCTTCCATCTGCACTCCAGTTCAAACTCGTACAATAGATAACCTGCACAATACTCATCCCAATTAAGAACATCACAAAAACTCAACCAATACACCATTAAACAAATCTTAGTAAACAGAATCTCAAGCATATCTTAGTATACAAAGTCTCAGAAAGAACATAACTGTAGCTGCTACTTACGTAAATCTAATTGATAAGATATGTTTTGTAATAAAAATTGTTCCAACATTTCAGAGTTTATGTAATTACATACTGCTAAATAAATGGTTGACTAAACTTTCTCTTCAAAAACAATTCTTTACTAAAACTACATGGAAAACATCTCCATGGGTACAACATATCTTGTAGGCAAACAAATTTAAAGATACCATAAAGTGCAAACTAATAGGATAAAGAAAGCACACATAAAAATTCAAAAGCAAATTAAAATTCAATTCAATCCACAACAAAAACACATGGTTATATGAATTGTAAAATTCAGCTATCATTTAGAGGTTCATGAGTATAATCAATAACATTTCTTTACTTACAATGTAAAAGTCAAATAAAAAATAAAAAATCTTATACAAAAAACAATGAAATCAAAAAGTACCTTCTTTTTGTTTGTGTTTCCACCAGTGGTACCATCAGCCTCAGTCTTGAGGTCTACCTTCAAATCCTCAACGATACTCTTACTCTCCAAATCCCAGATCTTGATGCTCTGCTCGGTGGCGGCGCACAGCCAGTACCTGTTGGGACTGAAGCAGAGGGCATGGATAATAGAGCCAGCATCAAGAGAGTAAAGACGCTTACCCTCAGCCAAATCCCACAGCAAAATAACTCCATCTTTCCCACCACTGGCGCAAAGAGAACCATCGGGAGAAACAGCAACAGTGTTCACATACCCACTGTGTCCAGCAAGAGTGTTTCTCAGTTTGCAGTTCGTGAGATTCCATACCTTCACAGTACGGTCCCAAGATGCAGACACAATAGTCGGCTGAAGCGTGCTGGGGCTGAAACGCACGCAGCTAACCCAATCAGAATGAGCGTCGCTGTCTTGAATGGTGTACTTGCATTCACCAAGGGTGTTCCACAGCTTGATCGTGCGGTCACGTGACGCCGACACGATCTGACGGTTGTCGATGGAGAACGCCACGGAGAGCACGTCCTTGGTGTGGCCGACAAAGCGGCGCGCGGAAGTGCCGGCGGCAAGGTCCCAGAGGCGGAGTTCGCCGTCCCAGGAGCCGGAGAGCGCAAACTGACCGTCGGAAGAGAGAACGACGTCCTGAACGAAGTGGGAGTGGCCGGTCAAACGGCGGCGGGGGACACCGTAGGTCTTGTCCTCCTTGGTGAGTTGCCACAGGATGATGGATTTGTCGCGCGACGCCGTGACAATCATGTCGGAGTTGTCAATGGGAGTGGCAATCGCCGTTACGACGTCGGTGTGGGCGCGCATGGTGCCGCGGAGAACGAGACCCTCTGCCATTTTTGCTTCTAACAGGAAGACAAAGAACACAGAGATGAGAGATTACTAGGGTTTTCGAGTTCCCTTACTCTGTGAGAGGCTTTTGTGTTTCTAAGCCACGCTTTGCCTCTCGCGAAAGAATATATAGCGGGTACACACAACCTCATTAGGGTTTTCAGATCCTTTTTTTCTTTTCCTCAAGTGTTGCGGTTTCAGTTTACTTCAGGCCCACTATTCCCAACTTCTTTCAGGCCCAATACGCCCCAACTTCTTTTAGGCCCAACATTCCCAAACTTCTTTCAGGCCCAATCAAAGTTTCAGTATATTAATTAGACTTTTCAATCTCCTCTCATACATGGCACATTAAGATATTTAATTTATATTGGTCAATCAATTATTTATGTATACCTATACATATATATATACACAAATAGGATTCATTTAAATAATTATTTTTTATACACAAAATTTTTCGGATTTTTCTTTTATTAACATATCTTATTTTATTAATACAATAGATTATTTTATCATTTTATATAAATTACTTTTTTTTTAAAATATTTTTTAAAAATTAATATCAATTGACAGTTTTTATATGTAAATTAAATTCTTCACTCTTTCCTTAATTCTTTATTTTAAGGCAACAAAAAAAACATACTTTCATCACCAATCGGTCCTACCAAATCTCACATATCAAATAAAAATAACTTTAATTTTTAATCACGTTCTTCACTCAATTTCGAGCAACTCTATTTTTTGATAAAATTATTATTTGTTTGTATCTAGAATCACCTGAATTATAACATTAACGTGAATATTATCACACACTTCAATCTCAAAACTATTAGACAAAAAGGTAAAAAAAATAAGAGAAACTCAAACCAAATAATAAGACAAAAAAATTGATTAATTAATTAATATTTTTATTTTGCATATTATTTTTTATTTTCAATTTCTACTTATTTAAAATTATTTTTTTATATATGTTAAATTTCTATTATAATAAAAATCGAGTAAAAGAGAAAAATACAGATATACAACCATGTTTTCTGCTAGTATTAATATATTTTAATGTGACATAGTTTTAAATCATAAACATTACATCCATTAATTATATTTATTAATAATATAAAATATATATACGTAATCCTTCCTAATTTTATATTTAATCAATTATTTCTCCTGAAATAATCAGTCATATCTTAAAACATAATCAATTATACACTTATTCTTACAATATAACTTAAATACACTTATTCTTACAATATAATGATTAATTTTCAGATTATAATTATATCAAAATTTTACAAATTCCATTTCAATTTTAAGATATTGACATGTTAAGATACAAAATTTAAAAGATTTATTTAAGTTTGTTACTGCATATTCTTTTCATTGCATGACTGCAACAATTAATTGCAAATCATGTTCTAATCTTTTCAACATGCCAGTTTTTGAAAAAAATAAAATAATAACAAATTTGTAAATGAAAACTAGGATTTTATTAAAGATAGAAAACATAAACTTATATTTTTATAGGACTTTTAAATATTTGCAAGATGTGCATGTTGGAATTATAATGTCCATAAAAATGTGGAAAACATGTGTTTCAATGTGTAATAATTTTGTAGTTACTGCTTTGTTCTCTATATTATAAAGTATTTTAATATTAGATGTAGCATATATAATTTTATATGTGAGTCATATTGTTATATATGTGATTAATATTTTAATATTGAATTTTATCTATACAGACACATAATCAAATGAGTAAGATAAATAAATCATTCATTGCATTAATTAAAATTCCAAATCAGATTAAAAAATTGAAAAAAATAAACCATTAAATTTGGTGCCCTAAAAGTTTCTTTCTCAATTATCAGGTGAGGATTAAAAAATTAAACTTTTATTTATTTATTTCTTTATAAACCCTAAATCCTAAATGTATAGAAATAAATGACTAATATGGACACTTTCTTTCAGAATAAATTTTTCAGATAAATACTTTGTAGTAGCCTATAAATTTTCTAATTGATAATGATTTGGAGAAAAGGAGGGGAAATAAATAAAAAATAAGTTATTTCAATAAAGAAAAGGAGAGTAAAAATTTGTTTTTAATATATATTTCAAAATAATTTATGAAATAAAAATTTAAAACAATTTGATATAAAAGTAATGTTAAAATACAGATTAGAGTTTAAAAAATAAATTAAAATAAAGAAGTATTAAATATTAAAAAATAAACAATTATATTTCAAAATAATAATATTAAAAAATTACTTAATAAAATAACAAAGTTTAAATGAATTTATTTTATTTATTTATTTTATTACACTATAAAAACATATATATATATATATATTAATAAAATATTAAATATTTAATTTTATTCATAATTTTTCTAACTATTTATTTTTATGATATAAAACACTTATTAATTAATATTAAATTTATTTATTTTAGTTATTTGTTTTATTATACTATAGAAACTCATATCAAGAATCTAATTAACAACAACAGATTACGCAAACTTAACTATTAATAAAATATTTACAAACAATGAATTATAATCAATTATATTATAACTATTTTATTTTTATTTATGAACCTAATTAACCATAATGGTTTTAAAAAAAAATCAAATCCACTATTGTAATATAGAATGTTGAATCTAATTATTTTTTATTGATTTCACGCTTTATTCTTTATCCGTCTAAACAGTTTTTAAATTAATCCAAAGACATGCTTCTTTTTAAATGGTATAAATTGACTTCATATTATAACTTATAAAATAAATAAATAAAATTTTATTATAGAATTAGATAAATCGTATATGGAAATTACGAAACAATTTTAAAGAATTGGTAAATCATATATGATTTATGAAATTTAAGAAAAAACATATGACAAATATGAGTTCTGACTGAATTATGTAAAAATAATATCTCTGAATAAATCGTATTTGATGTATATTATTTTAATCAGCATATAAAAACTAATTATGTTTAAATCATACATGTGAAAATGATTTAGGTAAAATGTTCTCTAACTGAATTCGTACTTATTTACAACTTTAGTTATATTATATTATACTAAACCTGTATAAATACATTTAGTTTAGTGATTTTTGTTTTTGTTTTATAAGAAAATTTGTTAAGTTTTTTGAAATGATTAAATAATTTAAGAAAAAAATAGTTGTGCTGTTTTTGTTGAAAATGATGTATGAAAAATAATAATGGTGATATAACCCTAAATCTGAGATGTTCAAAATAAATAAAAGACGCTCAAAATAAATCAAAAACCTAAAAATGTAACACTGGCATTGAAACTCATAACCGTAATACTATCATTTTCAGGATTACGTCTTATGATTACTAGCTACGATTTCAGGATTTATTGCTTAATATTCACCCTGAAATTGTAACTCATAACCGTAAAACTATAATTTTAGGGTTACATTTTACACTTACTAACTGCGATTTCAGGGTTTATTGTAGTGATGACTAAGCGAGGTGGCCGTGTAGGTCGGTCCGTGGTCCGCTGGTAAAAAATACTGGGTGTATTGACCTTTTCAACCCGCTAACCCACATTAATCCGTCCTGCATTAGTCCGTAACCTGCGCGGGCCAGCAGTAAAATTTTAAAGAAAGAAACACAACACAATCAATAATGTTTATGTTTAATGTTTTAGAATTAGGTATTTTTAATGTTTTGGAAGTGTAATAATAGTGATATTTGATATTTATCTTAATGTTTAATGTTTTGATGTTTGAAAAGGAATAAAAAAATATAGGTTTGATAATAACAAATATATAGGTTTAATTTGACAATTTTTTAAGAACAAAATGTAAAAAAAAAAATATTTAATTTTTTTTTAAAAAAGAACGCGGGCTGGACTGTAAACCCACAAGTCGACTCTTATGCGGGGCAGATTGAGAATTATCGCTTTGCCACCCTAGTTTATTGCTTAACATTTTGAGCTTAAGTTTTCGATTTATATAAATTTATGATTTTACCATTATTATTATTTTCATACATTATTTTCAATCAAATAACTCAACTAAATTTTTCTTAAATTATTCCAACATTAAAAAAACTAACAAGTTTTATCCGAAGTAAAAAAAAAATCATTGAACTGAACTTTGTTATAGGACAAAACCTTACAACTAGTTACTCTGTTTTTTCTGTTGACCATTTTTGTAGCTATAAAAATATATTGTAAGGTTGTTTTTCAGATCATACTCAATTTATAATTCCTCGTATCTTTCTCCTAATCTAGTACATTTAGAATTCATTGTTTTTTGGCATTCTTTCTTATTCCAATTATTTGAATTTTTTATTATCATATAACTATAACTGTGTACATCCACTTCAACTTGTACACGATAAGTACAAGTTTAAGAATAATATGATATAACTTAAGTTAGTATAGCCTTTTACATAAATTATTTATAATTATTTTTTTATGTTAATTAAGAAAATCGTATATTTTTTTTATAACAAGTTTTCATGTTAAACATTATTAAAGAAGACTGACATCTAAAATATCAAAAAATTCATATAGATTGTTTTTAAATTTTAAAAATCATGAGTAACGATTTTCTTAAATTTGGATTTGTCCATTTAAAAAAATATGAATTCAAATTGTACCATTTTGGGGAAGAAAAAACTCGAAAGGCATTGTTAGCTTCATTATAAATTACAACTATATAATTTTTTCAATTAATACATTATATTTTTGTTATTGACCTTTACTTCTGTTTGATATATTAAAAAAAACATGAAATCCTTTAAATTATTGTAATTCCATAAATTTGTAAATTCAGTTACGAAAACCTAATCATAATTTTTTAAAAATACTACATTTTACAAAATCTTTTAGCATCCTCATTTATTTATGTAAAAAGGTTATTTGAAATCATAATTTATAACTTTTTTTTTCAATTAATCTCAAAAGATGAAAAAAGAATGGTTGTTGAAAAAAATATTTTATTTTTTGTTTTAGATTTTCCAATGTTATTTCTAATATTAATTTGATTTTGATTGTTTCCAGCACCAAATCGGAGAAACCCACATCCATTTTTTTCCCCTAATTCGTTTCTGAGTGTTCGAGGTTGAGCTAGCTACCTATGCTACAATCCTCTCTCAAGTTAATTCCTTTCAGTTTTTAGCCCTTTTTCTTTCTCACTGTTTATGCCACAGTGCCTACTTTTTTCTTCAATTTTTTATTTATTTTCTTGGCCTCTGTGTTGTATTTTCATGCTTATTCCTTCTTAACCACTTCCCTGACCTGGGTTTTGAGACTGGCCATAGATTTTCGGTCTACCCAGTATCTTCATAATGCTTTCTGTGAGGTAAAGTCTCCGACTTTGATGCAATCCCTTATCTGGGTCTGTCTTTCTAATTCCCTTTTGCAAACTTTGCTTTCTGTGTGACATTTTTTCTGGCTTAATGTTTGACCCACAATTTGATTTTTGAGACTGAAATTGTAAACTTGGAGAGACTATTTGACATGTGTTGTTTTTGTTATTCGACTGTGATCAAAATGGTGAGGGTGTCTTTAATTGGCTGCATCTTCGTGATTGTCCTCTATGCGTTTTTCTGCATTATTCTGGGGGTTTCTCTGTCAACTATTTTGATTACTGTGATTTAGGGATTTTTGGAGACGGCATAGGAGGAAGGTTTTCTTCAGTGTTGGAGTTTTTGGAAGTGGGTATCTTTTGTACAAGCTCTATGGTGCTCACAGACATGGGATTCAGGAACTTGAAAGAGAACTCGCAGCTCAGAGGGAAACTGAGGAGCTTATGAAGGCTCAGTTGAGTGAAATTTCTACCTTCAGTGTTTCATGCCTTTTGCGTATATTTGATATTTAGATATGTTTTTGTGTGATAATGAATTTCTACCCCTGGCTAGAGAAAAGAAATGCTGATGGCGTGCCCTTTTGTTTTTTTGATTGACAATGATAGGATGCAAGCTCACTTTGAGAATATTCAGAGGATTTCTGATGTAACATTGCCTCATGCTATGCATGATTTAAGTTGTCGGATCACAGAAGAGTTGGATCTTTCTCATCTTCTTGAAAGGCTAATACAAGGAAAGGGTCAGCCAAACAGTTTAACACAATCAGAGAAACTAGATTTATGGAGTAGACTCAAAATTCTAAGTAAGAATCTGGTCTTGGATTCCATGATTGTCATATCTACAGCTTTGTGGTGTTAAGTAACCTGGATGCAATAATAAACTGAGTAAAAATGAACATCTGTGTGTTTTCTTTTTTTCATAGGTTTTACGAGAATGGCATTGTCAGTATGGGCTACAACAATGCTTAGCTTATATACAAAAGTTCAAGTCAATATACTAGGAAGGCATCTATACATTGATACGGCACGAAGCCTTGGAATCTCTGATTCATTGGTAAGAACAACCGTGTTTCATATTTTTTTTATACATGATGAGTTTTTCAGGCTCTTATTAAAGATTGATTGGTGTTGAGTATTATTTGGATGCTTTGTGAATATATGTGGTATGAAGGAACCCATGTCATGCCATGCCATTCTCTGTTAAAGGATTTGTTGCATCACACATAATATGTAGATGGTATCCAACAGATTGCCTGACCTTAGATCATTTTGGATTTCCTAAGGGTTTTTTCGTGATGGAATTGATTTCTCACTGTCTGTGTGCTCGTAGAATGAGTGAGAAGTGAAACACAACACCTTTTTACCAGTTTCTCTTATCCAAAATTGAGTTAACATGCTTTGTGACACCTTAGTACTAAATATCTTAGGGTATTATCTACTGTTGTTTATTTTTTGTGCTGTGGGTTCTCTTTTCTTATCTTAAGATTGTGTTTGAACAATGGATTTATTTCTGGAACAGAGGGGAAAAAGAGGGATTTGGAACTAGGTTCTTTTGTTACAATTTGGAGGCTTTTGGTCAATTGATTGAAACAACACATGGGTTAAATCTCAGATTAAATCATAATTTCAAATATTTACTGTCAAATTCTTTGGCAAAACGTGTTTGTTATCTCTGTGATAAACTTTAATCACAACAAAAGAGCTATAATTCAACTTCTATTCCAATTTGACACACGACATGGCTCATTGAGTCTGAAAGTAATTTTATTTTCTTCACTGTTTCTCTATATACAGGAAAGTGTAGATGTTGTTGATAGGGAAGACCACAAGAAATTTCTAGATAGTGTTGATTTTCTCTCTCAGCATGGTATGCCTGCCTTGATTTCTGATATGGAGGCTGCAACAAAAGAAGTTCTCAAAGGGTGATGCTTCTTACATTAATTTGAACTCTGAAGGTCAACAATTTGTGAATTGAATCAATCAATCATTCACTACAAATCTTTTCTCAGATAATTTTTCTATCAATGCATAGGATTTGTTAGTATCTAACTCTATGTTTTAAAACTTCCCAAGCTGTCAATCTGTTCCTGATTAATTTTCTGATTTGAGACCCAGAGTTTCCATTTTTTGATTAAGTGCCATCTATATTGATAATAATACCAACTGGAATAGTTATTAACTAACTAGGTGAATTCCAAGTTTAGCTACAAAAGTACATTTTGAAGTTAGCAGTTAATATATATAATCAAATAGTTCACCGAAAATTGTGCATGACTTGATCTCATTTGTTGTGAATAGAGCGTGAAAAAGGGAGTAGTAAAATATTAGAGGTAATCATTGAGTTGGAACTAAAGTATTGACATTATTTATATAATCTAGATATGCATATTATAAATTAATGATAAGACTCTTTTTAAATTGGTTATAGATAATTTCGATGTGCAGAAAGCAGTTGAGTACTTTCTTCAGCAGCACAACACTCCATGAAACTTTCATGCAGATACTCAACAACTTCATGAGCATGGGGAGTCCAAATTACTGGATAAAGTATATGATACCTGAACATGTCAAACCATATTCCTCAAATTCGAGTAGTGATGACCGAATGCTATCTGATGTGACTGAATATGAACAACTTATGATGGAAGCACAGGCCGTATTGTCGAGGTAAGTATTTTGTTTTCGATGCATTTGTTAATTACGTCTTCCTGAACACTCAGTAGACCTGTTGTCCATGAGAGCACACTGTTTCTTTCTTGTTATGTGAGGGATGCCTAGTTGATACACTGAGAAAATATATGAGAATAAAATCTTAAGTGTACAGTAAGTTTTACAGAAATTTGTGTGAAACAAAATCTACTCTATAATATTTAATGAATCACATGGTCTTCTATATGGCTAGGATCCCCTTTTGTTGTTATGCCTGGTCCGTTCCACTAAGACATGCGTTTCTGTTAAGCAATTTTGTATAAAAAATTCTGTATATAACATTCCTTATTTGAGATTAGAGGAGTGTTAACAACATACATCTTCCACCCCATTTTATAATGAATGTAGTTGTAGTCTATTAAGGAAAATTTCAAATTGATTGATATTCTTAACTTTCAATGAAGCATCAATTTTTTTTTCTTTCTAATTTGTCCTCAAGTTAATTACTCTCTACGAATCAATAAAAGTAATGCATTCATTGATAGAGTGACATTGTTTTAGTAAAACTGTTTAAAAAAGTTGCATATTTGTTGTTATTTTTATTCTGTTTGAAAAAATCTTAAACTGCAGTCATTGTGGGGTAGCTGTTGTAGTCTTTAACATACTTTCTAACAAATTCTATTAATGATTAAAGTTTAATAGAAATCATAAGATCATAAGTTGAGTCATTACATCCGAATAGAGATCCACAAAATTGTGTTTGTCAGTAAATTTCGGACAGTGGTAAATAATCACTACAAGAAAATTATTAAATAAAAACTAATTTTGAAGACTAAAACAATTAGTTACTGTTTGACTAAATTAGAAACCATTTTATATACTAAATAAATTTTTGGTTTCTAGAGTAGTTTCTATTATTAATGAAAATTTATAAAATAGTTTCTAAATTGATATCTAACCTTTAGCTACCAAAGTTTTAGTTACTTGCTCTTTTATATTCTAAATTAGTCTCTATTAGTGTTTTAGAGATCAATTTAGAATCTGAAATATTAGTAACTAAAACCTAGATAACTAATTTAGATAACAATTTAAAAACTATTTTATAAATTTTTATTAATAATAAAAATTACTTTAGATACAAATAATTTTTTAATTTCTAAATTAGTAATATTGTTAATATAACAACTAATTATTTTCCTATCTAAATTTAGTTGTTATTTAATGATTTTTTTGTAGTGAATATGTTAAAAAAGTGTATTGATATAATTTATTGAGGTCATACATATTATTTTCAAAGGATGGCAAATGGATAATTCTCATTCTTTTGCAGTGCTGAATTTGGAAGCATTGTAGAGGTATCTCTGCAAGCAGTGGTGGATAAACTGGTGGAGCTGATGGGGGTTAAATTTAGTGGAGGAAGTATAACTGCAGGCCTGCCACTGGCCAGAGTATTGCCTCAGGTTGCACAGATGTGTCCTTTGCTCCTTGAAGAACCCAGCAAAAACCAGTTCATCCAAATCATTAAAAATATACAGGAGGTTGAACTTTTTTTCACCCTCCTCTATGCAAACATGCCTAGTGATTAATGTTTATGTTTCAAATGAAAGAAACCAAAATGATTAAATTTATTGCATGGAAGGCATCGGACAATGTACAAAAGATTAGACGAGGTTCGAGAGAGAGAGATATAGGAGCTAAATGATTAGCTTTCATCTTTGTTGGTGAAGTTTGCACACATTTATATACTATGAAATATCATAATATTTAGTCGATGTGTGATCTCCAACAATCTTTTCAAGGTCACATTTCCCATTTGTTGTAATTAGTGATGCATAATGCTCTTGGCTCTAACTTGTTTGGGGGAACCCTTTTTTTAGGACTACAACTTGCTTTGTTATCACTGCTGTACACATGGAAATGACTTCTATCATCATTTCATCTATTTACTTTGTTCTTGCAGTGCTTTCCAGATTGGTCCTTCATATTTTGAAATACCCTTGGGAACATATGAAAATATAAATGAATGAATTGACTAAGAAATCTGAAAAACTCAAAAGTAAAGCAGTAGAACAATTCTAACATTTGATTCAAGATGGTAAGTGATTGAAGAGGTCAAGCTTAGGAAAATTGTTCATATATATATATTTATGATTTGTATTAGCAACTAGAACTGTGAAATTGATCGATTTTTTACTATGTTCTTTCTTCTATATAAAAAACTGTAATGAATTCAACTGTATATATTAAATTTATAGGATATATTGTATATAGGAATTTATAGGATATATTGTATATAGGGCCGAGCCAGAGATTTCAAATCATGCAAAATTTGATGAAAATTGGCTAATTCTTCCTGCAACTGATTAATGGTGATCTGCACCCTATCTACTTTTAAATTTATAAATTACATTTCATTCTGGAATTGAAAAATTTGGGTAACAAAAAGTATATTATGGAAAAGTAAATTCGGAATAATTTTTTGTGTTCTGGAAATGAAATTATGGAATAGAATTGAAAAATCAAAATTCTAATCTGGAAAGTATTTATGGAATAAAATAAAAAATACATTTTCAAAATGAATTATGGAAAACAAAATTTGAAAACCTATTTTCATAATGCAAAATTTGAAAACATATTTCATAATGAATTTTGATCCACACCCTCTTTTATTTAAGAGTGTTTTCATGATTTCATATAAACATCTGTTTGCACCTTCAAATTTCATCTTGTGAAACCTGAGTATTTTTTGTTATTTTATATAATTATGTGTCTGGACTTTCAAATTTTATCTTCTGCAGTATTTTATTTAAGAGTATTTTTGTCCTTTCATATAACCATCTCTTTGCAATTTGTTATTGCATGAAAATTTATTGTTGTTGAAAGTGTGTTGGTGTAAATTTCAAATTGTGAGTCTTTTCACATGTCACCAATAAGTGTGTTAGGTTGAGAATGACTTTACTTTGTAACTATTGATAAAAAATTCTTTTGGATCAAATGAAATGTAAATTCATTTTCTAGTCAAATAAATCTAACCGATGAATTAGCTTTGAGTTTAATAATATTGCCATAATTATTCTAATTTTCTTTTATAAGTTAAGCAAAAGTAGATTTAATTTATTAAATTATCAGTTAAACCAGTGAATGCTTCAAACTATAAAGATTAAATGGATTATTTAGGTGCATTTTGATGGAGAAAAGATATATTAATCATAAAAATAAGAGCATGCTCAATATTCATTAACGCTAAATATATGATACAAAACAAATGGTTCTATGGTGTAGTGGTTAGCACTCTGGACTTTGAATCCAGCGACCTGGGTTCGACTCCCGGTAGGACCTTTTTCTGTTTTCAAATTTTAAAGATTTTGAATAACATATAGACAAGTGATGAATTTTTAAATTTTATTCCAGAATATTTGGTCCCAGTTCATGATTTTATTCAATTTTAATTTTTTTGGTGAAAAAAAAAGATTTGGAATTGTATAATTTAATATATATTTTCTATTATGTAATTTAGAAATCATTTATTGCATCACATACTTTTTGTGTAATCTTAAAAACTCTTAAAAGATGAGTTTTGAAATATGTAATTCAAAAAGTTTGTTTTATGAAAAAATAAATTATATATTGTATAAAATGTAAACATTACATCCTAAATTCTAAATATTAAAATTCAAAAAAAACTTTTAGATTAATAATTTTTTGAATTGTATAATTCAATAAAAACCAATGCAAAATTTATTTTTGGGTGGTGAAATCCTAAAATCCTTTCATATAAAAAGTAGCTGTTAAATTATACGGTAATTTTGTTTTCATTAATCATGAGAGTAGAGTAAAAGTTTTCATATTTATGAATATATGAATGTGAATTATGAAGTTCTTTCTGTACCATATCAATTTTAACCTCCACCATATCAATTTTTTAAATTTCCAAAACTACCCTTATTCTAAATTAAAAAATCAAAAATAATAATTATAATTGAGAAATAAAAAAATACATGCTGGAAAAAAAATTCTGAACACAACTAAAAATACATTCTGGATAAAAAATTTCAGAATTAAAAATATGTTCCGAAAATTGAAATCCAAAATATTTCAGACAAAAGTTTCAAAAATAATTTTTTCCATTTTTATGTAAGGTTATTTTCGTTATTTAGGAGGGGTATTTTTGTCATTTTCTAGAGTTGATTGGGTGCATGTTGAAATTGATATGGTGGAGGAAGAAATTGCCAAGAAAGAAGGTAGCTGAACACACAACTATAAACTGGCCCAGTCCAATACAACTTCTTTTCCGGTATTTCTTCCTGCACCACTATATTTTTCTGATTTTGGAATAAAGATTTCGTAAAAAAAAGATATTTCTGGAATAAGTATTCTATAAGTAAATGTATTTTCGGAATAGAAAATTCAGAAGAAAATATTTATGGAATAAAGATTCTATAAGTAAATATATTTTCGAAATAGAAAATCCTTGATAAAAACTATTTCAGAATATCCTTTCTGTAACATATTTTTTTTAATTTACAAAATGTAAATTCAGAATTTATAAAATCTGTCGGAAAAGTATATTTCAGAAATATGTCGAAAAGAGTAATTTGAAATTCATTTTTAAAAGGGGTAAAATGGTATTTTCAAGAAATGATGGGGGTGCGGGAAGTCATTTGTTGGGAGTGCAGGGAGAAACAATCCTTCTTTTCTCTCGACACAGTGTCACTACTTATCAGAGGCGCGCGCAGAGGAAAACCTTCTCTCTTTCTCTCTCTGTTTGTGTGGTTTACAGAAAACAGCGAAAGGAACCATGGCGGAACGAAGCAACGGGGAAGTTCTAATGCTGGAAGCGCCACCATCTTACGGCAGACCTACGAGCTCCGACGCCGAAATCATCGACGCATTGCCTTACATCGACGACGACTACGCCGACCCCAGGGTCAAACTCGAGGTTGACCGTCTCGTCGAGGATGAAATGCGCCGCAGCTTTAAGAAACCTACAGATTTCCTCAAGGATTTCCCTCCTCTTCCCAGCTCCAATTTCGAGGTTCTCTTTTTCTCATCACTTTATTTTTTGGAAGTTTAAGATGAAATATAACTCTCGCAATTTCGATTCCTGACCTAATTTTTATTTATCTTTTAGTGTTTTCTGCGCAATTTAATTTATCATATTGTCCTCATGAGATAAGTTAATCGCTGTTGAAATACATGTGAGCTGAAGTTGGTGTTGGTATAGAATGTCATTGCCCTAGTTCTTTTTGTGAGTGTGATTGTGCTATTGCAGAACTACCCGATGATTGCGAGAGAGTACGAACGGGTGAGAGCTGGAAGGCCTCCCGTTGCTCTTGATAGATCGCGCTACGAATTGGAAATGCCGCCGGCGAATAAAAGGAACGATGAAACTGCTTGGAAGCAGTCTCTTCATAGGGCTCAACGCCTACTGCAGTACCAGATGATGAGGTGTGTTAGAATTCAATGTTAAATAAATACCCTAGACTACATGTTGTTATTCTCAAACCTTAGCGTTCTTTATTTTGAACATTTTTTTAATTGCTGATAAATAGTGTTTTCTAGCGCTTTGTTCTGGCACTTAGTGTTCCGTGCTATATGTTCGGACAAGAGATAGCTTTCACTCTATTATGTATCTAATTGTTTCAATAACACAAAGGATACAAAACGGAGTTCACTGCCGTAGGTGTCCCAGTTTTAACTTAATGACCTTCTAACTGATAAGGAGTGTAGTTGTATTTAGCTTGAACTAATCTTTTCCACTATACGATATCAATAACACTGATAATAGTGACATTAGCTGTTCAATCTAGTACTATTGGGAGGTCTAATTTCTTCCAGAAATTATGAAAGATTATGGTTATCTATACTTAGAAAATCTGGATTTCACAAGGGAGGTTTTATCAATTCTTTAGGAGAGGAAATAACTATTGTATTTTCTATCTCAAGTTAGGTCTATTATGCAGCATGAAATAATTTAAAAAGCTTACTGGTAGGAAGTTGTTTATAATTGTTTTATTGGATGCAGGATGGAAAATTTGGATTTGATGTTAAAATATGGTCCTGATACATGGAAACTACACAACCAGCGATTAGAAGTATACTTGTCAAGGTTTGTTTATTGAATAAACGTGGTTCATGTTTAGATTTTGTTTTGAATTATACAGTTGCTACCTCTCTGGCATCAATCTATTTTCTTGTTACTGGCATGTAACACCAGTGCTTCGGCATTTTTTGCTTACCTCCTATTGTTTGCAAATCTAGCTGATGTCAACAAGACAGGCCTGCCTTGCTCCATATGGCTTGGCACTTGTAATTTTCAACTTAAATTCCTTGCCTTCATCAGAGGGACCTAACTTTTATATTGATTTGATTCTTGCGATTAGATTCTGCAAAATGGATGTTTCGTTAGATGATAACGATACAGAAAAGCCTCAGATTTGCTTGAGGATATCCCCTAAGTTCCTTCAGACAATAATTTTTCATTCCTATGATTAAGGTTACTAGTTAAAAAAATTCAGTTTGGTATTTCTAGAAGCCTTTTGCATGTTTGATATAAATGTATATTTTTTACAGATTTAGTAAACTCTGGTTTAAAGCATTTCTTAGTTATGTGCTTCATAGAATTAGTAACCTTGTTTTTGTCATGCATACATTTATGTTTTCATGATATTTGTTCAACTTGATCTGCACGAGATTATCTTCATTAACTTTAATTTGGACTGGCCAGTTCTTTAGATTGTTACTGGTATATTTTTACAAGACACAGGCACACACATGGAAAGGCATCCAAGTGAGGGTTGGGGAGCTAATCTGGACTAATCAATATAAAGATTAAAGTAAAACATCAATCTTAACCCTTCATGTAAAACTGATTAGTCGACTTTACAGCTGTTCCTCCCATCTATCACGATGCACTCCCTCAACACATGCACAATTCACATTTACCTGTGTAAATAATAGATCAAAAAGATGTTGCCGGAGCAGCTGAGCTTAATAACACTGTTCTTTGCCTGCATATTTCATATTTCTCACGCAACTGGTTTTAGCTGTGTTATCGATTTCTAGAATGCAGAAATTAGCTCAAGAACAAAATGAAAAGATTGAAAAAGTAAATCGTGAAAGGAAATATCATCAGGTAATTATCATTTACCACTCTATTCTCCGTTTTGACTTGTTAAATTTCTTCTAACCTTTTTATTATGAAAATTATTGTCAGCAAAACACTGCATATGAGCTTAATGCATTGTCCATGCAATGGAAGGAGCTATGTCAGAAGAATATAGATATCAATGCTGCCTGTGCTTCAGTTGAAAATCGCATAAATGAACTGAAAAGTGAAGCAGCAGAGAGGTGACTGCTATTCATATTTTGGTTTCTCGGCTTATTTCCTCTAGTTTTGGTGTTAATTAGTTTATTTTTTTCAGCGGCTGGAACTTGGAAGCTGTTACAGAAAATGGTCAATTGGCGAATTCCGAATTATGAGATTGGGATGTTCTCATATAGTTTTGTATCTGTAAGGAATTTGTTCAGCTCTAAACTTGACTTTAAATGTTATTGTACCTCTTAATGTCTAGTTCGATGTCATGAAAGTTACGCATTTGTCACTCCAAAACGATATGATGAAATGTTTTTGCAGAGGAAACATTGTCTTTTTTGGGGGATGCGAGTAGTGAAATTTTTATTCCAATTCAATCTAAATAGTACTTTTCCCTTCCCACCTTTATGACATTATCCAATCACACGTAGCCTGATTATTTTGGTGATATACAAATTTAATTCCATCAATCTGACATATTGGGATAATTCTTGTTCTTGAGGTCAAATACGAATTTGTGGTCTTCACATCCTTAGTAAGATCACTCGCTCTGGTGGGCTGTAGCTCCCTAGGTCTCTTAAGTTGTCCCCTCTTCTGAGTATTTAGTCTTAGTGTGTTTTACAAGCTGTTTTCTATAGAAGGTTCAAGAAAAGTCCTTGGGTTATAACCTATATTTATACTCAATACTTTGAGGGCTGTTTCTTCCTGCACCCCATCATTTTCGAAGAAGATTATTTTACTCCTTTTAAAAATGACTTTCAGATTGTTCATTGTCAAATATTTTTTAGAACATATTCTGGAATGATTTTGTCTTTCGGATTTCCTATTCTGGAAATCTTTTTTCTTATTGGATCCCTATTTTGGAAACATTTTTCTTACGGAACCCATTCTGGAATCACTTAAAACTGTGAAAGAATAATTTTTGTATTTCAAAGAATGTAGGGTGCAGGAAGAAACTCCCTACTTTGAGGTAGACTTTTACCTGTGGGCCTTCTGTAGGTCTAAATATTTCAAGGCCCGTGTTTTTCTGTGGTGATTCAGTGGTTAATTATCGTTGTAGTTCTGATTAGCCTCTTGATTTCGTGTAAATGTGTCATTATCGGGTACTTTTTGGGAGCAAATTGTCCCTACGGGGGGATATTAGTGCCTAGTAGCATCGATACATCACATATTTGAAGTTCTGATTATGTATGGTTTGTCAGCTCAATACAGATTTTGCATAGAATTGATTTCCACGGCATTGTCACACTTATGAAAGGGAAAAACCTTTCATTCACCCAGTGGTAAAAATACTTTTAAATAAATCCTTGATTTGCTATTATAATTGTCCTTTTTATGTTATCTTATTTTTTAGTTTAGAAAAATTGTAATTTAAATTTCTTTTGTATAAATTTCATACTTCTTTGTCATTTGAACACACGATTTAACATATCAATTATTATTATTTAAAATGTAAAATAAATGAAATAAACATTTAGACAAGTAAGGGTTGTATCAAAGCCGTGATTCATTTTCTTGAAATATAAAGAATAAATCCTAACAAAATAGGATTACTGAAATCTTGAATCAAGAATTAAATAATTATCATAATTGTAATTTAGACTAAATAGGTGTATATGAACAAAATGTGAAAAAATAATTTATATATTTTATTTAAATGTCAAATAAGACAAGATAACAAAATTATTATCTACAAATAAGTAGGAAACTGTCTCTTGGGGAATCAATAAATATTATTGTTTTGGAATAAGCTTTATAAACACTAGTGGGAAAATAAGAGTAAGTAAATTAAAAACAAATGAAAGCATTTTTATAAAAAAAAAGTAAATTAAAAACAACACACTATTTTTCAAAAATTGTATATTCTTCATTGTACGGTTATACATAATAAAATGTTTTTATCTAGTAGATACTATTTTATATTTAATGTAAACCAATGTTTTTTTAAATAATTAATGGATCACTTATTATCTATAAAGTTAAATGGATTATTATTATTTTGCAAATAATTAACTAAGTACACAAGGATGACGATACTCCTAAACCTACAAAAAGTGTGATTATAAGGTACAAAAAGTTGCGTGACAGCCGAAGGAGGGTATTTTAATCTTTTTGTTAGTATGTGGATGCAGGGGTGCACAAAAAAAAAATAGCATAGGTTGAATAACATGCAGATTACCAATTTGTTATTATATTAGTTAATTGACATATAAAATTAAGTACTCTCATTACTTCACTGCATATGCATCATTTAATTATTTATTCGACATTCAAAGGAAAAACCGTAATTATAAAACTAAATCATGTCTATTAAATTATACATTGAAAGATATTTCAATTTATATCATCCAAACATTACTTACTTATTTTGTGAAAATCGCAGTAATCTAATCTAAGTATCCGAACATAAATCATGTTACTTTCAAACTCAGATCTAACCAAAATCAAGACTATAAACTCAAATTGGTTACAAACAACTCAAGTCTGTAAACCAAAAGCAAGGCATAAACACGAACATGTCAAGTTTATTAACTACTATGGAAATTTAATTGTTTAAAAAAACAAAAGTTATTCATTACATTACAGCTAAAAAATTGTTATAATTCAGCAAAGCATTACAGATGCCCCAACATTTTGTCCTAGTTCTTCTGTAATCCCTCTCCCTAACCAATCTATGTCCTTTAAAGGTTTCAAAACAGAAAGAAGAAAAGAATGAGAAAAACTAAATAAATTTCCTTGATTTTCCAGCACAATCTAAACGAATAGAATCTCAGTACAGTTTAATCAGTTGGCACAGTGCAAAGCGACCCATGTCCAGGACTATGCTCTAGGGGATACATTGTTGTTCTCTTCACATACCTTAAATGATCAAGTGCTGCCTTTCTGAGCTTTGAAACTGCATTTAGATTTCTTTTTACTTGCTTCCTAATTATGGAACATGCAGCCAGTGGATCTTCAGATCCTGCTCCAACTCTCCTGTAAAAATCATAAATTTGAGAGTCTCCAAATAGTTTCAGATTTCTGTACTCATATTAAGCTCAATTAGTATTGAACAACATAAATATCATGTCATGTTCCGTGTGCAGAAACACAATTGTGGATAGTGCATTAAGTGTCGATATTATATGCCCATAAAATAGTGAACTATTTGATAAACTGGTCTTTACAATTGAACGGATGAATTGAAGGTAGAATAGTGAATCAGTACGGCATTCAGAATAGTGAACTAGCAGGGCCGTATGACCGATGCCAAATGAAGTTAATACTAAAGGGTCATGACCTTCCAATATTTTTTGGGTCTCCAGATAGAACATATCAAAGACCAATAATACCCTTCTGCTAATGAACACTACCAAAAAGGTAACAACAAACAACTAAATAAATATTCTATTAATTAATCACAACTTTATATTTGTCCTAATAGAGCACAAGCCATGAGATATTAAGAGACTTGCAAACAGTAATTAGAAAAACAAAAAAAGGGGGATGGAGGAATGGGGGAAAATCATTTACCTCAGTAATTTCTCTGATGCAATTCTAGCAGCTCTTATAATATGGTGGCTTGGTACCCATTTTACAACACGATTAGGATCAGCTCGCATGGGAGAATGAATTTTGATAAGCTTGAAAATGGGACCAGATAGAAAAAAATCAATGATTTGAAAAATAAGAAACGTGATTATACTTGAATTATAGAGAATAAATTCAACAATGAATATACATTCTTGCTTATGATTTATACGTAAGTGTGAAACTTCAACATTTAACATAATTATCAGCCAATGATGTGGAAAATCTATTTTCCTCTTGGTTCTAAAGGGAAGTTATTAGTATGACTTCAACGTATGACATCCACAAGTATGGCTTACTTACCCCCAAGCATTCCATCATCTGGTAGTAAGCTCTACCATGCAATGGGGTATGGCCTTGACGGGATTCAGAGAAATATCTTGTCCTACGAGAAATAAGGATTATTGATCAGGTAATCGTAAACCAAAGAAAGACGTATTTAACCAGTGATACTAATTGCTATAAGAAAATATAATACCATTCTTTATAACCAGGATCTACAGTGAAACCATACATATCCACTGAATCGCACATAGAGAGAGCAAATTCAAGAGCCTTAAGTCCAGTTCCTTTTGCTGCTGAGCCAAAGGATGCACCTAGCATGAGGTACACAGGATTTCTTATAGGAACATCCTGCAGAAGACAAAAAAAACAATTGCTTTGCAAGTGGAACATAGAATGTGCGACAAAGAAATACAAAGTAGTTGTTTTGGAAGGTGGTTTCCTTTGACAAGGAAATATACCTGAATCATTTTGTTCATGATATCATGAATTGTTGTTTTTACTATCAGCGCTTCTTTTCTTTGTTCTGCAGAAAAAGCAATTAATAGTAAGGATAGACTCATAATCGCATTGCAGCAAGTGGAGTTCATGATAACAAATGGCAATACCATCTAACTCTACAACTTTATCCAGCGCTTTGGCAGATCCTCGGTTTAGAAGGCGAAATGTGCTTTTCCTACCCACATAATCAGTGTAATTCTGTAGTCATAAACAATACTAAGTGGTGGAGGTCTTAATTTTTGGGATATAATAAAAAGAACATAAAAGCATCCTGTTGAATTACAAACCTGTATTGGAGCACCATTTTCTCTAATGACAACTTCATAACCATCTATCTCCTTTCCAAATTTTGTTTTCAAGAGGTCTCCTGAATTACCAATAACAGCACAGCGCCCAAACTGTCTAGGGAAGTATGGTGGTGTTTCAGGGAGAACCAGTGAAAGTTTCTCCATGCACAAGGTCTTGTTCTCACAGCGGTTGCTGCAACACAGAAAGGTCCTATTCTGAGACTTCACACTAATTTTACTTCCCTTCTAAACAAGAACCTCTGACTTTAATTCCATGACTAAATATGAATTATATATATTAAACATGAAACATTGTATATGCTTTATATTGAGAAACTTATGTTGTATTTAGCAATCGAGTAGAATGAAATAGATAACTCCGACAAAGTTGAATCACCTCAACAAGAGCATATGTTTGCTTCTTAAAAGCCAATTATAAATGTCTTAGGACTGACAAATTGACAGTATCCTAAATGAATTAAAATGAAATTTAGTTTGGCGGCCATTTTATAGGATACCATTCTTTCATAATTACTTAACTATTCAGTAAAATTGAGTTGCACATTACTTACAGCTGTATTCCTTTATTGATCCTACGCCATGCATATTCCTCCCATCCATTTGGTAAAGAATCAATGAATTCCTTGGTGAGGATAGTGGTACTGTTCCGCACCTGAGAAATCATTTCAGGGCATTATTCCTTTTACATTACAATTAAAAAAAACTAATGAAAGGAAGTTGACATTAATGTCTAGACTGGCAAGGGTAGTTAAAGCTGCCGCATATTAATCAAACAGGATATCAAAAAATTAGAATGTATATAATAACAAAGAAATGATAGATTTCTGACAAATCACAATCACAAAAACAGAGACTAAGTCGCTTACATGTTCCCATGAAGCCACAGCTTCACATAGATTAAAATCAAAAGACAGAGCTTCAAGTTCTCCAGTTTTTGGATCTTTCTGTTAACACAGAAAACTCCAGATGTCAACGAATTGGTTAACTGTTTAACTTCTATTAAACCATGTGATTGTATAACTACACATAGTTCTGAATTGGAGGACGTTATTTCCCCCCAACTGGTAGGAATATTTACCCATTTAGGGATGGTGTCACTGGGGAAATGTATTGTGGTTTGGCAATAATCTGTGCCCCTTGTAGCTTTTAGGCCAAGTCCATTTGTACTCTGCATATAACTCAAAAGTAGCAACTCAGTTGAATCATTCAAAGAACCAACACTGAGAAGATATCTAAAAGATGCATAAAGTGTTGAAACTGTAAGAAAACATATTGAAACAAAACAACTACAAATTACTCCAACATAAATACCACACAGAGGGGCAGTTAAAACTAATAAAAGTCCTTCAAAAGAAAATATAACAAATTTTAGCATTAAAAATTAGTCATCTGAAACTTAGTAGAGAAGTTTATATTCCACTCTCAAAAGTCCAATACTCAACATCAGTGCATTCAGTATCGAACTAAATGAGCAGAGATCTTGTTCTATGTTATTGCATCCATTTGAAAACAAACTAAAAGTCAGATTTACAAACTCTACCCAATTCCCTATTCATGACATTCATACATAACGCAACAGCATTGTGTGTTGTACACGGAAAACAACACACGCCAATAATCCTAATTTAAAGACAAACGCAGCAGCAGAGAAACCAAAAACCAAAACTAGCTTTGCTTCGGAAGGAAACAAAAAGCAAAGAAAGGGAGGAAAACCTCACCACACACTTCTGGAAAGTGTTGTGCAGCGAAAGCAATGCTTCGGTGTCTTCATCGGTGAGGCGATAACCGGGATCTGCGTGTGGTTGCATTATTATTATTACTATTATTAGATTTAGCGCAGTTGAACAAAACAGTGAGCATTTGAAGAAGATAGAGGTAAATACATACATACATACAAAGGGATCAGAGAGTCCGGTGATGTAGATGGAAATGGCTGCAAATCCAGATGCCAATGCGAGAAACAAACCGAGTTGCAGAACCCTCATCGGATTATTCAGTTACCGACAAATCGAATTGGGGTTTATCAATGGATTGATTATTCTGGAAGTAGCATCAACATTTTCTCCAATTCACACCTCAAATCTTACATCAAGGTAATTGAGTTGGTTTTCCTGGATTTTATATATATATATATATATATATATATATATATATATATATATATATATATATATATATATATATATATATATATATATATATATATATATATGTGTGTGTGTGTGTTGAATTTCGCACTTTTATATAAGTAAACAGAAAAGTTTTATAATATATATTTGATATTGTTTATAATAATATAATAAATTTGAAAATTATAAAATAAAATAAAATACTAATTTATTAAAGTGGGAAGTGTATGTTTTTAGTGTTATTAAATTTATTTTTTATATTTTAAAATATGTGAGCATTTCCATAGATCATTCGAACCTTTGTTTATTAAGGTGGTGAGGATTTATTTATTTTTTAAATAAATTATAAGATATAATTTAAATTAGGTTTAAATTGTCATTTTCATTAAAATATGTATAGTTTTAACAAAATTACAAATTACAAAAAATTATAATCTTATTAAATTATAGAAAAACATATAGTGTTAACATAATTCCACGTAAAATTGTATTTTCAAAATAGTCCAAAATTTAGATCAAAGAGTAGATGGTTCGACTTTGATGACGTTATTTTTTTAAATAATATTAATTTTTACTGTAAACTAAACTAAAAAATAAAAAATCTCAATAAAATAATTAAATATTCGACTAGAAAATCTATAATGTTTTTTAATCTAGAAATATCAACAACAAAATAAAACTAAACTAATTATATTAGAAAAGGAAAGTAGTCAATTATTCTCTAAACTTTTGAATGTCATCATGATACAAGAGATTAATAATTAATTATTTGAAACATTTTACTTGTGTGATTATGTCGTGATCATAAAGGTAAAATATAAAACATCTTATCTTTAGATATGTTATATTTATCTAGGAGTTATATTTATCTAGGAGTTAATGATATCCGTCTAGATAATGGTTTTCATCAAATACATCACGTAATAGTCACATTTGTCTACCTATTACACTAAAATATTAAATAAGTGACAACAGTTAATTTCATACACGTTGTGAACATAAAATAATTATTATATGTATTAAAATATATTCAAATTTAAGATAAATAACATAACAGAATTTCAATATCAAATAACTCACGACAATAAATAAGTAACCAACAACAATTTAAGGAAAACATTATTTTTTATTTCTCATAAAAAAGTTATGCACTTAACAATAACTTTAATTTTATTAAATTTTTTTTAATAAAGTTGTGTATGAGAATAAAAATTTATAATTTTTTTAAATGAAGTCGTATATCACAAACACAAATTCATTTAAAAATACCAGAACTTGTCTTCGACAACATGACTTTAATATTTAACAAAAAGTTAGTCAAATTTAAGTGGTTTCAATAGAAAAAAAATCCAAACTAAAATTATTATTCTTACATAATTTGTGTGATAGTACTAAGTCATTTACAACTTCTTAAGTATAAAGTCGTGAACATAATTATATATATGTTTTTTACTTTACTACTACAATCGTCCATGTCCATGTGTGTATGGAAATATTAATAGAAAAATATTAATCTATATTAAAAAATAGCATTAAAATATCTCTCTCTGTATAAAAGCTAAGGGTTAAAAACCACCCTTACAAATATTCCTTAGGGTGGTAATAAAAGTGATAATATCAATTTTACAATAACAACAGTTTTATTAGACTAAATTACACTAAATTTTGTTAATGTTCTCTTAAATTACGCATAAATCTTAATCTTTTACAATTTTGCAAAAAATATTTTTAAAACTCTACACTCATAGTTTCTTTGCTCATATTTGCTAATACATTTTTTATCCAACACAAAAGCTACTTCAATTTAGAATCAATTATTTTAAAAATATTCGAATAAATGATATTAAAGATCAATGACTAAATTTTAAACATGAAAATATCTATCTATGCGTAAAATACGCACTACTCTACACATACTCTACACAGTTTTTATTGTGTTTACAAAGATTATAAAACTATAAAGAAAGAAAAAGGAAAATGGGCCTCAAATATTAGTGGGCCTCAGATAATTTTCTAGAGGCAGATTCTTCCTGCACCCCTACGTTTTTTTTCCTGCACGCCCCACAATGTAATGTAAAGACAAAATTATCCCTATTATTTTTAAAAAAATCCAAAATACACATAAGACCCACCATACTCTTTCTTCTTATGGACAATGCAATTTGGTATTTTATGGAATAGAAAATCCACATTTATTTTTTTGCATTTTAGATTGAGAAATTCATAAATCTTCCGGATTGGTGAATTTGGTAATCTTTCGGATCCATCAATCCGTAACAAAAATTAGACTTCTGGATTCAGCAATCCAGAAATCAACAAGTTGCTTTCGAAAGACCCCTTTATTTGAAAAAGAACACGAATCACCTCCGGATTGATGAATTCGTTGCACACTCCCGGATTCCAATATCTGATAACCTAAAAAACTCTAGTTTTTTAAAATAAAAGGTGAAAGTCAGTTTTAGGATTTACAAAATTGTGGGGTGCAGGAAGAAAAACGCAGGAATGCAAGAAGAATAAGTCTTTTCTATAAATAAGGGTATTTCTATTCCAACAAATGGTTTTTTGCACTCCATTATTTTTTAAAAAGACTATTTTACCCCTTTAAAAATTGTCTTTCTCTTTTTAGAATATTTCTGGAATATATTTTTTAGAACACGAATTTCAGATTTAAATATATTTCAAAATGATTATTTACCTTCCAAATTTTGGATTCCAGAAACATATTTGGTTATAGAACTCTTATTCTGAAAACACCTTTAGCTTACAAAACCCTTATCCGAAACACCTTTTACTTATGAAGCTCTAATCCCAAAATTACCCAAAACTATAAAGGATAATTCTGGTATTTTAAAGAATGCAGGGGTGCACAAAGAAATACCCTAAAAATAAACATGAAATTAATAAACAGTAAAACACGCAGTAATTAAAATCTTGATTAAAAAAACATGTAGTAATTAAAATTTTGATTCAAAGAACAAGTACAACTGTAAATAGTGTAGAATAGCGTAAATGTAAATGAAATTAAGAATTAAGGTGCAGCAAATAGGGCAATTATAAAAGGGAAAGAGAAAACAAAAGAAGAGAGAGAAAGAAAAGATAAAAGGTAGCGCCACTACAAAACCTCACGCCTCCTTTCTCCTTTCGATTTTTTACTCTCTTCGCTTCTTCACAGTTTCGCCGAAACCCTTGCAGCCTCTGTTCAATCCCTATCGCCATGGGTACGTTCTCTTCATCCAATTTCCGATGTCAATTCCTTTTCCCCTCTCTTTCCTCAATCCCTCCTTTCTCTCCTTTAGATCTGCATGTTCCCGCTTTTTCATAGATCTTTTTCCGTTAACTCTACCGATCGGCGACAATCACCGCGATTTTCTTATGCTTTTCTGCTTTTGTTTCTTTTCAACTTCAATTGATTGAGCTTGCTTGCGATGTTCTATTTTACTTACTGTGTAGTACTTTGTTTCTATCTCAATCTTGTTAACTTCTCTTGCCTGTGAGTTAATTTTTGTTGCAGTAAGCTGAGTTGCATGCAATGTGTTAGTAGCTTGATTTATAATTGTTTTGGTTTTCGTTCACACTGAAGAATAATTTAAAGAAACAAGTGGATTATTGTTTTTCTTGAATGAAACATAAGCTTTCTGCTTCGAGGTTATAAGGAATTGGGGGTTGGAGGGAATCTTTAAGTCTCTTTTGTTTGAATGGTAGATATCGAGGAGGACATCCGTTCTTTACAGCTCGAATCAGCGGGTAATATATGGACTACTGATTTTTTTTAATCTTTTAACTGTATTTATACTATTTTATTTTAATCTTTTTTTTTCAATATTGGTTGTGAATTTGTGATAAGCAGATGACAATAATGGGGTGGTAAATCCAGAGGATGGAAAGCCGGGAGAAGTTGAGAATTCTGATAAGATGGATGAAGGTTTGTTGTAAGAAAGTAGTTGATTCTGTGTTTATATTTTATGGGAAAATAAATCTTATTCATGTTAAACTCTTGCATAATTATACTTCATGATTCTTTGTGGTTGTAAAAAAGTATGGTCATTTTTTTTTCCTGAGATCAACCTGTTTCTACTTACGGTTGTAAAAGTTATGCACCACAGCACCTTCCATTCCCCCTTATACTATCGTGTATGAACTCTCATTTCTTTGAAAAAGTTGTTTTGATATAGAATGTTATTATCATAATGATGCTCGTAAAAAGTATTGTAGAATATGGAAGAGGAGTTTGTGTTCCTCTTTTCCTCCCTTTTCGTCTGGTCCCTGTTATACTCCTTTACTTATGGTGAATACTAGTATTTTGGTTATATTAGCTTATTTCTTTGAATGAATGGTGTACGATTGGTATCTGCAGTGGTATCTGTGGTGGATGCCCAAGGTTCCACCGTATAAGCTTGTCATTGCAGCCTATGGCACAGCCATAGTGGGCCTCCAATTACAGATTGCCTATAGTCGTTGGCAAAAAATATGCCACACCATTTCACCTTGGTGCTGCCATTTAACAACACTGGGTAGCTGTAATACACATAATGTCACAACATAGTTTCATATCAAATAAGCTCTACTTTGTCTTATCCGTTGTGGATATTATTTTGAATTATATGCAATTAATTACTTGCCCTACCCTGTGATTGTTGTCATCTGGTTATATTCTGACCATTAAAAAATGATGATTGAGCAATTTCACATTTACCAGTAAAGCTCTGTTTTTCATTGATTGTTGTATTGGTTGTTTCACTTGCTTGCTGCCTTTATACGTTAATGATGGAGATGGGAGGGCACCATATAATAATTTCATATTGGTGATTTCAGATCCTAAGCAGGAGGTTCAGGCACAGGCTGCTGAGGTTGAGCCAAAAGGTATAGGAAAGTTATTTAGTTTTCAAGTATGCAATTATATATAATTTGCATTTGATTGCTCATTCAGAGTTTGACGGCTCATTGTCAATAAAGATGCAAACATCTATTTTTGTGTGATCACTCCATGACATTGATTTGTAGTGAAAGATAAGGAGATTCCTCCCGTTCAAGAAGAAGAAGAAGAGGAGCCAGAGACGACAAAAAGGCACTTGAATGTGGTGTTCATTGGCCATGTTGGTGAGTTAAATATTTCCACATGATTCTTCAGTAAGAGTAACCATGTTTTCTTTTTGTGGTCTGTTCAGCTTTAAACCTTTGACAACCATCACCTGCGTAAGAGTATCAGGCATCATATCTACCTTTTGCATTATAGAATTAAATAGCCATTTAGATGTTGACCATGGACTAGAGGACATTTGTTGCCTCTGTTTGCTGGTTATCAACTTTTTTTTTTTTTTGCTTTTCGCGGAAGAAGTAGAATAAAGAACGTCCTCTAGACTTGGATTGCATGCTTTCACTTCTGCTTGGGTTTATATGGTTATTGATCTATAATTCGTTAGTCTCATGTGACCTTTGCAGAGTTGGACTAAATTGGGAGAATAATTTTTTAATGCTTTCTAGGCAGGTAAACTTTTTGTTTATAAGCTGGTTTGAACAGAAAAGAGGCTAATCTGAACACATACTAAATTTTCAAGATGATAAATATAGAGTACATTCATATTACTATAGTCCATGAGGAAAATGTAGGGAAAGTCAGGGCTTATTGACCCACATCACATGAGCCATAAAGATTGGATGGTAGGGAATATGCATGAGATTTTTTTTTGTAACTGCCTAAAGATTTGTTAGCAGAGTGGAGTGAGGAGTGATGTGAGGAAGGCATGGATTCAGTTAGAGATTTGCATTCAGGATATAATATTGTTATACAAGTAATTTATTGCTGTCTATTATATTTTAGATGCTGGTAAGTCTACAACTGGAGGCCAAATACTTTTCCTCAGTGGTCAAGTGGACGAACGGACTATCCAAAAATACGAGAAAGAGGCCAAGGACAAAAGTCGAGAAAGTTGGTAAGCTCATTCACTTTGTATTTTTGATTAAAAGTCGAGAAAGTTGGCATTGCTGTCTCCTAATCTATTTATTGCAACTTAGGTCCTAAGGTCTTAAACGCTTGGTTTTCAGAATAATTCACTAAGACATGTTTGAATTGGCTTGCCTTATTGACCTATTCTATATTAATACTTCAGTGTTTGAGTGATAGTTCTTTTTCAGCAAGTACAATAAATTTCAGCTATTTAATTTTTGGGTGATTGTGTAAAAAGAATTGGGTTTGTGCAATGAGAGGATAAATAAAACTGAGGTAGCTTATTTGGATTTGGATGATTTTTCTTAGTGCTTCAAGCTCTCTTGTACTAATTTAGCTGAGATCAAGCTACTTTGTCCTTTATAAAGTAATCAAGCAATTATTACAATTATTAATGGACTGGACCGTTATATAATCCAAACAGAACATTCAATTAGGACTTGTGTGGATTTATGTTTCTTTTGTATTTTGACTTTTCCAATTATGTCATGAGACTGTTTGTCTTATGGTAGTCTCACTCTGTCACTAAATAGTAAATAAAAATGTAGTCTGTCCTGCAGTTTGCTTTGCTCAGAACAAATTCTATGATGGGTAAAGTAATCCAAACATAACATTAAATTAGGACTTATGTGGATTTTTGTTTCTTTTTTGTATTTGACTTTTCCAATTATGTTATGAGACTTTTTGTCTTATGGTCGTCTCACACTGTCGCATCTATATGAGGTCTGTAATGTGCATACCATTTGGAAATGATGTTTCTTTCTCTCTCCTGATGAAATTTGTTGCATGCTAATTTAAATTTCTTCTAAGCCAGTTGAATGCTTTTACAGTTGGTAATTGTCCATTACTAAATATGTTTTTATGCTTCTCTAATATAGTGGGTGAAATTTTTTTCATCATTTATTTTGCGTGTTCTTCCAGTAGTCCATAACTGTATACTAGCCGTACTAGTAATTCAAGTTTGAAATGTTATTCTGTGTTTTATCTATTTGGTATCTTAAATGAAGCCTGGGTGTTTTGTTAGCTTCTACTTTTTATTTATGTATTATGTATATTTCACTTTGATTGCATAGGGTTGAGGGATCTTCCGGCCTAATGAATATACCTGATACTAATCTATATCAAATTAATTATTTAAAATTATATGCTAGGTACATGGCTTATATAATGGACACAAATGAGGAGGAGAGGGTAAAGGTATGAGTAAATTTGCTGATAAAAGCTAAATGGTTTATTGTATTTGATGTTTTTTTTTGTCTTCTCTTAATTGTATGGATCTGATTAGCATTTATAATTAGGGTAATGTGGTGACAATTGCAGGGAAAGACGGTTGAAGTTGGAAGAGCACATTTTGAAACTGAGACAACAAGGTTTACTATTTTGGATGCACCTGTGAGTATCTGCATTGTGATTCTCCTCAGATTAGTTTTCTTTGTTGTGTACTTGCATATTCCCAAAGTAATACTCTTCTGTTTTGAACCTCGAGGATTTTCTGACAGATATCCCTCCACTGATTTAATTGTTTCTCTTGAAGATCCCACATTAGTATGAGTTATGTCCAAATTATGTTAAGGTTGAGTTAGATCTAAACCCTCATTTTAAGATGATATTCAAGTCTATCCTATAGTGGTTTGCTATTAGACAACTTACAAATATCTAAACCATGCTCGAGATGTCTAGTCATTGGGGGAGGGTGGTGTTGGAGATCCTACATCTAATAGAGATATGGTCAAATTATAAGTGTGGTGCAACTCTCATTTTATAAGTTGATTTTGAGTTAGACTTCTCATTTTCTAAGAATTTTCTTTACATATATTTATGACAATTCAAGCATTATATGCCTACTCTGTTGTAACAATTAGTTTTGAACGATAATGCTTTTGCAGGGCCACAAAAGCTATGTTCCTAACATGATTAGTGGTGCATCTCAAGCTGATATTGGAGTGTTGGTTAGTTGATCTATCTATGTGTGATTTTGTCCTTGATTATAAGCTGTGCTTCACAACCATTTGATGATAGATCTATCTGTGTTTTATCCCCCATCAATCAGGTCATTTCTGCACGGAAGGGAGAGTTTGAAACTGGATATGAGAGAGGTGGACAGACTCGTGAGCATGTCCAGCTTGCTAAAACGCTGGGTGTGTCTAAGTTGCTTGTTGTTGTTAATAAAATGGACGAACCTACAGTGCAGTGGTCAAAAGAAAGGTTCTATTTACTTTTTCACTGTATTCACGCACATCCTTTCTGTGCTTATATGCAATTATAGTAAGAGTCCTTGCTTCTGGTGTACCATTAGGTATGACGAAATTGAGTCAAAGATGGTTCCATTTCTAAAGCAATCTGGATACAATGTAAAGAAAGGTAAAGTGCCTTTATTCTTTTGTTTGAGAAAATGTTGAAAATTCTGTTTTCTTTTGTTTTAATTCATCTGCTTTTTAATTGTTGGATGCTGGTGTGAATGTGAATGTGATATTTATAATAGATGGGTTGTGTAGCTTTTACATGGAGAACATGCTGTGTATAATAAGAAATGTGATGGGGAGGGGACACTTGGTCATATTCACTTCTAGAGAGTTATGTCTTGCTTAATAACTTCTTGAGCTTGGGACAATTTGAAGATTCCTGATAGTTTCTTTGCGCAACATGTTGACAAGGTTTGAGATTCTAGGTATTAAGTTCTAAAAGGATGATTTTGAACCTAGTACATGGAGTGAGCGACATTTCTTTTTATTGAAAGAATTGAGATTCAAGGGCTTTTAGGTTGTACACTCTCTGTTCCACACTTTATCTCCATGGTGTAGGATTTGAAAAGCCTGTGAAAATGGACTTTGAAAGCCCTGTGTTTTGGAAGACATTGCTTGCTATGCTTAGTGAAAATTTCATATTTTGTGTAGATCTCAACTAGTTTAATGAATTGTGTAAATAAAGTTATTTCACTGATTGTTTATTCAACAGATGTCTTGTTTTTGCCAATATCTGGCCTAGTGGGTGCAAACATGAAAACAAGGGTGGACAAAAGTGTCTGCCCATGGTGGAGTGGGCCTTGCTTGTTCGAGGCCCTTGATGCTATTGAAGTTCCACTACGGGATCCCAAAGGTCCTTTCCGGTATTAAATTTCTGACCATCTTGCTCTTTAAGTCCTTCATAATATATTTTTTCTTTTATTTTTGAAGTTTACCCCCTTTGCTAAGGAGGTTCTGACTTGCATAGGATGCCCATTATTGACAAATTCAAAGACATGGGAACTGTTGTTATGGGCAAAGTTGAATCCGGTTCTGTTCGCGAGGGAGATTCCATGCTGGTCATGCCGAATAAGGTAGTTTTATTTGTTTTCTTTTTGGGTTGTTGTGAGCTTTCTTTCTTTTGCCTTATTCTTTCTTGAGCATGAAATGGGTAATAACTGCAGGATCACGTAAAAGTTGTTGCCATATTCATTGATGAGGATCGTGTTAAACGTGCTGGACCTGGTGAAAATTTACGGATTAGATTATCTGGTGTTGAAGATGAAGACATTTTAGCTGGGTTTGTCCTGTCTAGTGTTGGTAAGGTTTATTGTTCCCTCCTCTTGAAACTTTTAGGAAATGTGTTGTGGCAATACAATTTGGAATATATTTTTTAATTATAGCAGTCAATCCTGTTAGTCTCAAAAACATGATAGGAGATAACAGGATAACTGCTATTCCAATATATATATTTGATTATATGTGTGCTTGTGCACTTGCCTAAAAAAAGATTACTCAAAGTTTCATGTACTAATTGTTAATAGCAAAGTAATTCATAGTATGTAAACAAAACATCAAGCATATAGCAATAAAAATCAAGGAAATAAGTGCTTAAAGCCTCTTAAAGTCAAAAAATATTTTCAAGATTCTTTTTGTAAAGTATTTAATATTTATTAGAATCTTTCAATTATATATTTAAAGAAATGTTACATAATATTTTTTGCAAACTCTCAAGTTAATTTTTTAATGTTACAAGTATATTGGTCTTTCAAGATAATAAACTAGTTTTTTCCAAACTTTCACTATTTTAGTCTCTTAATAATTTTTTTATCAGCAAAATAGTTTCCCAATCTAATTTATATTAAATGAGTTTGATAAAAACCTATAACATCATCTATTTTAGTTATAGTGTCAACTTTTGAAAAATTAATATGATAATTATTAGACCATCGATTTGTTATAAAAACTTTGATAGTAGTTTTTTTGTATAAAATATTATAGTAATGCATATAAGTCAGAAATATGCATATATATTAATATATTATTTGATTTTTTTCTCATAAATACTTTCAAGGGTATGGTTATTAATATATATACTTTTAATTAAATCACACCATCATCATGTGTCTGAGAGATAATAATGACAAAATAAGCAGAGTCTGGAAGGGGAAATAGAAATGGCTCCACGACCAAGATTTGCTACCGCTCTGACTGCATTAGCACATAAGACACTACATATTTTGCTCTTGCACAATCATGCTGCTACAGAGCATGATTAACTACTATGTTCTTAATTATTTATTTTTATAGATATTTTCTTAAAGGGGCTAGAAAGCATAATTAACCCACAATTGCAGGCAATGTTTTTTCATTTTTATATCTGATTCTGATATGACGAGTTTAGCATGTTAACCCACAATTTCAGGCAATGTTTAAAAACTAGTTTGTCTCATATTTCATTTTTTATATCTGATTCTCATATGACGAGTTTAGCCATGTTAAATGTATTATGCCATGAGATTTGTCATACCAATGTCCTATTTATTGTGGCTTTTATAAGGCATAAACTAATTGTATTGTTTTAAGCTGGACATGACACCTATGCATAATTATAGACTAAAAAATGGTGTCAGATATGACCTTATTTTATTAAATTTAGATTCTTTACATTTATTATATTGTGGTGTTTTCATGTGGTTACACATTTACTGGTTGGTGTTTTTATGTGGTCTGTTTTTTCCCTTTTGCAGCTAAACCAATACCAGCAGTTACTGAGTTTGTTGCTCAGTTGGTGATCCTTGAATTGCTAGACAATGTATGCATCCTTTTTTTTTTCTTCTCATCCTCGGCATTTGGATGTTAACTTTAGTTTCATTGTATTGACCAATGACACGTCTTTCTATAAAATCTTTAGGCTATTTTTACTGCTGGGTACAAGGCTGTTCTGCATATCCACTCTGTGGTTGAGGAATGTGAGATTGTTGAACTTATACAGCAAATTGATACAAAGACAAAGAAGCCTTTGAAGAAGAAAATTCTCTTTGTGAAGAATGGTGCTGTTGTAGTGTGCCGTGTTCAGGTGCATTTTTTTTGCATTACGAATTTAGAAGCTAATTTCTTTTGTATTATTTCTTTACATTACTAAAAAATTGCAATGGTGGGAGGTGTCTCATCATTGGACCTGGAGGTCAAAGGTTTTTGTGGAACTGGAATCAGCCTCTTAAAGGTGAGGCTGCCTGCTACAGACCTACTTGGTGGTTTACCATTTCTGAGCCCTGTGCATGGCAGGAATCTTATGGTGCTGGACTGTGCTTATTGTGTTGCTGTATATGTGCTTCATATGGATATGAAATGTTTTTAACTGATTCTCAAAGTCTTAAATAGAGAGGATAAGTTCATTACTGATGGTGGTTTGAGTTCCCCCTGAAACATCAAGATTAGTTTCATTTTGTCATTGGAAATGTATTTGCAGGTTAATAACTCTATTTGCATTGAGAAGTTCTCTGATTTCCCACAACTTGGGAGGTTCACTCTTCGCACGGAAGGTAACAGTTAGAAAATTTGTCTTGTGATTTTGTTTCTGATATAAATTTTTGTTTAATCCTTATGATGTACTCTATCTTACAGGAAAAACTGTTGCCGTGGGAAAAGTCACTGGTCTGTGAGTTTGTAACAATTTTGACTGAGGCAAGTAGTGTTTATATGCATTTTGCTTCTTCCTAAGCTGCTCTTGCTTTCTGCTGCCAACTATGTAATACTGTTAAAACTTTCATATTCTGCTGCTTCTTTTGCTTGTGTGACTTGTGATTATCCTTGATATGTTTTTTATGCTTGCCACTCCAGTTATCTATTCTAGAGTAATCTTTGTAGTCTTTTTTCTTGTGTATAAATAAAATTGAAGTGGAATTTGATTTTGGAAACTGACTAGTAAAGAGTTGAACTGATGTATAATTTTTTACCATTATGTTTTAATCATTCTATCTAGATATTGCTTAGTAATTATTTTTATAAGATAACTAGTCAATTTGTTATGGCCACTGAATCGAGTGTTTGCTAACAGACACTTTCCATTTTGTTATTGCCTTTTTCACTTTTTCTGTATTGTAACAGTTGTTTTATTTGGACAGGACGGGAATTCCGGCACAAATGAATGGAGTGGCAGCTTTGAGGCATGGTTGACAGCATCAAGTTTACCATATATTCAGTTTGGTATTTATTTTGCTTTTACTTGGTAGTATTCATTGAAGAGTTATTTGTTGCTGCTGTGCCCATGTACTTGTATACGGCCTAACAAGGCCTGTCTGCTCCAGTATTTTGCGGTTGGCTGGCTACTGCCAACCGCCACTCTTGAGATATAATTTGAAATGGATGGTTTTAAACAAATCTGCCTTATTAGCTGTGGAATCTGATGATAATTTATCCCAACAGCAGTTAAACAAACTTTGTAGTCGCAGTTGCGTAACATTTAATTTTGATAGTGATATATGATTTCTTTTAGTGAGTCATATTGATGGAATTTTGTTTTTATGACTTGATAATGAATTTATATATGAAGACACTTTAATGCCATGCATGTGATGGAGAATGTAATTTTGTTCCTAATTAATCGTTGTAGGATGAAGCTATTGAAATACAGAGGTTGTTGGATCTTTTATTAATTGGCGTTGGAGCTTGCCTTGGTAGACACCACGAACTTAAATTGGGAGAAGTTTCATATAAGAGAGCTAGGGAAATAGAGTGGCCTATAATATTTGATTTATAGGAATAGCTGGCTTCAGAAGGGGGAGACACTGTGCACAAAATGCAAAGTCTAACAAGCTTAAGAGAAGAGAGAAACAAGACAATTTTATAGTGGTTCATCCTAAGTTTTGAGTAACGGTTAGTTCTTTCTTAAGCAAATTGTTTAAAAGATTCCACTAATCACAAATAAGTACAAATGAGTATACTAACCCACTTTAAGTTATTTGAGTACACATACCTTTCTAGTCTTTTTAAACTTCGAGTCTTTCATATATCCTTAAAAAATATGAACGTTGAGGCTTGAATTTTGGAAGACTTGAAGACTACCCTAATTACGCAGGTAGCTTTTTTGTCATTAGATGTTCCATAAGCAATTTTTTTTTTTGAAATCTTTTGTGTCTTGGATTGAAATATATACTAATAAAAATAAGTCAATTAGCATTGAGAAATAATTAAAGAGATTAAGATTTTTATTAATTCTTAAAACTTCTATTTCATAAACTATACTAGTAAGATCATTCCATTAACTTTTCATCTATGTACAAATTTAAAACGTTTAAATTAGAAATCCTTATGTTAACAAAAAAAACCCTTCCTATTTACGTTTTGGAAAACCTTGTACTTGTATGATTTTAGAATGTTGATGCATAGCAAAGTCTAGATTATTTTAATTGAAATAGAATCATAAATACAAATAACTTGAGATTTTAAGAAACTCTTCATTTATGAGACTAGACCGTCTAATACGAAGATTAGATCTTCTAGCATATTGACAATAAGTTAATAATGTATGTTGTCTATCTGTTATGCTTTAACATCTCCATATAAAAAAACATTTTATATCCTTAATACATCTTATAGTATTTATTTTATAGTGTTTGTTATTATTAAAATCTTATAAACTTTCTTATTAAAAGATACTAGGTATTATAATATTTAAAACTAAATTGTCTAGTGTCTTGACATGATTTAGAAAGAGATAATTTAGAAATCTATTTTAGAATTAATAACAATATAACATTGGTTTTTACATGTGAAGATTTATGTAAAGAGCATGAATAATAATTATTTTATTTCTTCACTTTATCTAGAATAGGATACAACACAAGTGTTTTCTTTGTCGTATGTGAAAAAAAAGAAATGAATTAGGTGATATGGTGGTTTCAGGACAAGAAATTTACAACAAATGTATTTTTGAAGTCTATCACAACAAAATTGTCATACTAAAAATTATGTTTTTTATTATATTTATGTTCGGTTCATGTGTATATAAAAATTCTACGACAACAAGGTGACATTTTAATCTTTTAACCACTTTATGGGGATGCAAAACAAAATGACCCAAGTTAAAATATGATTGAAGTTTCATTTTTTCCTACTCAACAAGTTTGTATGTAAAAAGGGAATGAACTAAAGAGGATTTTTTCTTTCTGCACGCACCTCTATATGTTCTTCTCTTATTTCTATAAATTTTTTATTTAAAAAAATATCTCTATAATATTTTGGATTATGTAATTTGAAAGTCATTTTTTAAATTCATAATTAATTTTCGAATTATATAATTTAGAAGTCTTTTTTCAGATGCATAATTAATTTCTGGACTACATAATCCTAAAGATACTCTCAAATCAGAAAAATAACATAAAGAAGGATAAAAAAATATTTTGATAAAAAAATATTTTCATATTTTATATGGAGTGAAAGAATACATAAAAAAAAATAGTGTCACTAAAGACTATTACATTTTATACCCGAATAAAATTTGAAATTCCAAATCTATCTTTATGAAGATAAATTATGAGTGTGTTTCTCTTTTTTTAGTTTAAGTTATGGACTTTGCAACCTTGTGACTTTCTGAATTGTACCTTCCATAACATTAAAAATTATATTTTGTATTTTAAATTGTGTATTCTATAATATATATTGTATTTTAGAATATATAATTCAAAATACAAAATTTCTATTATAAAATGTATAATTTAAAATATATTTTTTATTTTTTTATTTATACATCTCATAATACAAAATTTATATTCCATGCAACTTTCACAAATTCAAAATAAACAAAATTAATTAATTATTAAACAAATTAATCCATCATTTTGATTTCACATTCATTCACTTAAGATAGTTAATACAAAACATTGATTTAATTATGTAGATAATTAATATAAATATTATTTAATTATTTAGTTGAAAATTTTAAGGTATTATATTATATTCGACAAAAAAATTATTTAAAATATATATTTGTTTTCATTAAGTTAAAACTGTAAGCACAAGTTTAAATAACGATAAATATTATTTTACTTGATAAAATGTGCTCCCTTCAACTGCCCATACAAATTTGGATTTATTTTAACAAGAAAAACTAATATTTTGAATAAAAATAATTAAATATTATTATTTGAGCTTAAAAATTCTATATTTACGTAATTATATACAAATATTAAATTTAGGATAATTCTTATTTTTTATATTATTATACTTTTTTATGGAAACTAAAAGATGTTATTATATTACACTTATTAGAAAGAAAACAGGGTGTTATAGCAAGTGAAATTGCTTGATTAGATAAACTATTTAATAGAGATTTGAGAACCACATAAGAAAAAGAACAGTAGAATAAAGACAGTGAAATACTCATGGCCACCAAAATATGCTCAAAACTGGTATAATATAATAAACAAAAATGGTTGAGAAGTGTGAGACATGTTATTATAGCATCACTTGCAATTGTAAATGGCAACGAACTCAATGCACATGTTGTATGTTTCTTCCTTCAGTTTGTGTTTCCCGAATTCATCTTCCTTTCAACTTTCAAAGCTCTCACCACAATTTAAACCTCTGAATTCCACTCCTCTCAGTGGAAGAAAACACTGCAAAGTTGTTAGATTTCCCAGAGAAAGAACAAGAACCAGAGCAACCCTTGATGATGTTGAAACAGACCAACTTTCCTCAACACCCCTTGTTGAGAATGAGAAAGCCAAAAAGGTATAATCTTATCCTTTGGGGTGCCCATCAATGTTTCAAGCTTTGTTTGTTTGTTTGGTTTCTTAGATAATGTTGGAAAGTCTTTGGATTCACTTTGAATTCTCCAAGGTTCAGGTTGGAATTCAACTCGCATGTTTTGTTTTGTGTTAAAAAAACTGATTTTGGGGCTAGAAATGATGTTTTAGTTAAAACAACTTTAGTAGCTTTTCCGGGGATATAAGAATTTGAGTTTTGCCAAAGTTGTAAGAATAAAACCAATTTTGAAACGTTCATCCAAATACATACATACTAGGCTAAATTCTTAATCTTTAGGGCACCTTTTAGTCTTTCATTATGAAAATTTGATCCATTTTGTTGGGTGCTTTAGATTATTCTTTTTTCATTTTGAATTACTATTTGGATTCTGTGTTGGTTTTAATTTAATTTCAGTATTTGCTTAGGATGTAGATGAAAGTGTGAAAGTGTTAAAAGATGCAGCTAAGACAAGAAAGGTTGCAGCAGAGGATGTTCTTTCTGCACTGTCTATCATTGAGAAAGCAAAACTTGATCCTTCTGGCTTTTTTGAAACCCTTGGTGGCAATAAATCTCCTGGGAGGACCTGGATGCTGGTTTTTACTGCTGAGGTTAACATAATTTTTTGGTAGCTCTTCATTTGGCTATAAATTTAGTTACTATTTAATGATTTTCTTGTAGTTAATTGTGTTTTTTATAATGCATGTCTACACTAAACAATGCTTTTTTGCTGAACTTTAGAAAAAATTAAGTGGTGGTCGGTATTTTCCTCTCACAGCAGTTCAGAGGTTTGATGCCACTGTAAGTCTCTTTCCCATGAACCAATCTTTATTTCGTTCTTGTTGCATACATGTGCAGTGTTTGTAGCAAAATATCAAGTTTACTTTTATCTGTCTGTTGATAAATTTTCAAATTTTCAAATTTTCATGTTATTAAGAGTGCAGGTAATACATTTTCTAATACACTCTTTCTAACACACTCTATTATTAGTTACATTTTTTTCGAAAGTTACAAAGTTATGAGTGTGATTCTTTAAAGAAAGTGTGGGATCTATGTCACTTTCAATAAATTTCGACCTAATGAATGTTAGAAGATGTGCTGCTAGCTTTACATTTTTTGTGAGTTATTGAGTTTTCAACTGATGTTGTTTCTAGATGGAAAAGCATGGGAAATCTTGACACAAGAAACGTTTGATGGGTGTTAAGAAAATGTGCTAAAGAAAAAATGTTGTTTTAGTCTTTAGCCATTATGGTATTGTTTTCTTGTCCATTACCTTATTCTCTGACCAACATTCAGTCTTCATTGCTGACTTTTGAAACTATTAGTCTGTACCTGATGTCAAGTATGTTTGTATTATCTTTCTCAGTTTTTGAATCCGTATATGATGTCAATCATATCACCATTTGGTTTCCTATCTCTGAAAACACACACGAGTCACATGGGGAGAAGACATTTTGGAATTGAATTTTTTGCAGAGGAGCCAATTCCCATCCTTTCTCTCAGTGTTGGATCTAATTCAATTTATACCTTGAAAACTTAATTGATTTAATACCTCTATTTTGGTCAAACAATTTCAGTAGCTATGTTAACTGAAATAACTTGTCTGTCTTCTTGGAGAAGAGCTGAAATATCTTGTCAAGCAGTCTTAGGTGAAAAACTGAAAATCAAATGTTGCTATGAGGACCCTGTGCATGTGCACTTTATTCAGGAAGATGACTATTGTACATGTATGAGCTAATAAGGCCTCTCTAAAATTGTTTTTTGATTGCCTCTTTAGACCTTTTCATACAGGAAAAGTTGTATTCCTGTTGTCAGTTTCATTGTTTGTATATTTTCAATGTCTTTGAATAAAAACTTGGTGCTTCTGTCTAATTTGGTATATTAATTTGGATTTTTGTGTCTTGTCTTGAGAATGTGTTTCTTTGAAGGGCATGGAATTGTATATTGATGTGTTCTTGTATTTTGTTATGATATGTTAATGTGACTGATGTTTTGTAATGTCTGTGGGATCCCCAATTTGTATAAGGGTTGAGACACTCCTGAAGTGTCTCATTTTATTTTATTTATTATTTGCTGATAAAAAAAAATGTTGATAAATTATTAGGCAAAGAGGATCGAGAATGGAGTATATCTTGGACCCATTGGACAGTTAACATTTGAAGGCAGACTTTCATGGAAAAAGAGAATACTGGCTTTTGTTTTTGAGAACATAAGAGTAAAACTTGGACCCTTTGAACCTCTAGAAATCAGTCTAGGAAAAAAGGAAGACAGGGAACCAGATACCAAGGATCCTTTCTTCATCTGGTTTTATGTTGATGAGGAAATTGCAGTTGCTCGAGGCAGGAGTGGAGGAACTGCATTCTGGTGTCGGTGTAGTCGTGTCAATAACTGATTCTTTCTAACTTTCTTTCTTTTTAACTTTTGACTTTGGATGGAAAGATTCATGTATATATGTAAGCATTTAACTTCAGTTGGAGGTAAACATAACTGTACTGTACTTGTATTTTGTTTAGTTATATTGAAGTTTTTGTTTCATGATATTACTGATGTTGGGGCATTTGTGAAGAAAGCATTATTCAACAACTAAAGAAAGAAAAAAGGACTTTGAGAAGTAAGAGAATGAAAAAGGAAGATTCACCCATCACCAGGTCTGGTTACATAATTGAATAGGTCCATCTGAATTGTATGCTACAGAATGTGTTTCATTCAAAGAATTCTGCTGTATTTCTGTCATCTTTCTTTCAAAGTGGAATATAAAAGCTCTTCCACTCACTTTCTTTCAAAGATAAGTTCTTGAACAAATGAAAGGAAATACTTCCCCACTTTATGAGTTTTCTATTAATGGGGTATGAAAGAATATGTCTTCATTTATGAAGGTATAAACTCTTCATGAGAAAGGAAATGTTTCTTTTTATGGAAGTAAAAGTAAAAGTTACACCTCTTAATATACACAATAATGAATTACCACTAATTAGTTTATAGCATTTAAGCATCAAATATTCACCATGAAATAATTTTATGTGAGTCTTAATAAAACTTTGGCTAAAGTTGAATTCGCACAATAATAAAATGTTTATTGAAAAACATTATTAAAATAAAGCAATGTATGACAATTGCTTCTAATATCTATGTAGTTTATTCCCGTACCTTTCCATTGTAATGCAATCACAAAAACAACTTCTAAAATCCTCACATTTTCATCAAAACACAATCTGTCGGATTACACATTCTTAATAAATATTAACTTGAGCCTAAACCTTGAGAATCATGTTGTTGTTGTACTTGAATTGGGGTTGAACGACCATCCAGAATATGAGGACTGCAAGACCAACAAGGACTATTAGTGCAACCAAAATCTTCCACAAGATTCCCAAGTGGCAGCTTCTTCAAGTTTAGAAGTGATTGTTCTGCACCAGATTTTGATCAAGTTTTCTTAAGTCAATATTCTGAAAGGTTTTAAAGATCTTTGTTACTCATTTTGAAAGGTTTTAAATTTTATGTTTTCGGATGAAGAATTCTGAAACAGTTTTAAAACCAATCACAGTTAAATGTACTTCAAGAATTCTAGTTTTAAAATATATTCTTCATAATACTTGCAAAATTTATAATACTTATATATTTTGTATTATATTTTCTCAAAATATAAAAAATTTAAAAGATTGTTTTCTTCTATAAAAGAATATGTAAAGATAGGGAAAGATTCGGAAAATTCTAGCATGGTTCTAACATAATTAAAAAAATGAAATATATTAATTTTTTAAAAACTCAAATTTATTGTATAAATTTTTTTATGACTATAAAAATAAGAAACAAATCATTTTGAAGTCATGAGAAACATCTTTCTGCTAAAAAAAAACTGATACTTGTGAACATAAATCTTTATTGTCAATTTATATAATTCATAATTATATAATATATAGATTCGTGTCTCCGTATCCTACACTTTAAAGATTATACGGACACTCCGTGTCCGTGTCAATGTCTATGTTACATAAGGAATAACTTATAGAGATACAGGAAGAATTGGCACAGTGTTTTGATGATGATAACATTTCTCCTCCAACCAAATCAACAAATATGCACATACAGGCTGAAAAGTAAACAAAAAGAAAAGAAAATAGAGACAGGCTTAATGGGACTCAGTAGAGTTAAGCTACCCTTTTAAGGTTCAAATGCATATGTGCCATATATGACTGACAAGTTTTATTGGCTTTTACAAAAAACAGAACATCTTGAGACGACATTTACACAATCTTGTATTCACAAATCTGCACAAATTGTGTAGGTAGCTGCAGTGAGTGGCTTAGGTGTGTGGAGAATGAGCTTTCACTTGCACATCAAGTTGAATTTTTGTAAGAGACATGAATGCAAGAGATGATCCTTGGCATAACAAACAACAATAGAATGGAGGTGCTGTTTACTTAAGATTGATATCTGGATTTCTCATAGTTTTGAGCCACATGTCAGCAACTATACGTGAGGAAATGCTCCACAAGAGCTCTTGGTCCTTTGATGATGCTTGCTTCCCTTTCTTGCCTGCCTTTCCCAACCCATATGCAACCAACCATTGCATTGCAGTAAGTCTTTGCTTCCCACTGTCCCATGCATTCTTCTTTATGGTACTCACCAACTTGAAACCCCCCACATGCATGCTAATCACCTTGAACCTTTTCTCCTCCTCATTCCCATTTGTGTCAGTACTTGTTGCATGGATCAGCACAATCACAGGTCCCCCAACTGCTTCATAGCGTCTAATTGGATCCCTCAATTGGACAACCAATAAGAGAGTCACTTTTTCTGGTTCACCACCAGAACCTGCAGGACTTTTGTTGTGACTTTGGTCGATGATCCATTCTTCAAGTGGAGTAACTGAAGCCAAAAGATCATTTCCATCATCTTTTTTTGCAGAAATATCAAATGGGGCTTCTTCATCAGCCATTTCAGCTTGAATTTTCAAAGCTTCAATTGTCATGGACTCAATCTTCTGCGTTGCAAACGCCAGAAGCTTCTCTGCAGTGAGTGGCTCCTCTTCTACATTCCAAAGTCCTGTGGCTATTCTCTCTTTCCTTCCTGAACTCAAGGCACTTCCCATGCTTCTCAAGGAAGAAACTATTCTAGCAGCACTTGAGCTGGCTCCTTCCTTGTTTCTTCCTTGTATGATGGCATTAGCAATGCCTTCAAAAGCAACCTGTTCTGCAGTTTTGCCTATCATTTCATCTATTGGCATTAAGGCCAAAACCTTGGAGCTGAGTTCTTCAAAGCCAATCCCAGCCAATTTCTGAAACAACTCAAATCCTGTCAAGGATTGATGTGATGCTAGCACAAAAGGCCTTGACATCTGCATGGCTAGCTTTGGAGTATCTTTTCTAGCCACAGCAATGTCCAGAGGGTTCATGGAAGTCAAGTAGCCTCCATCCTTTGTTCTCACTACACAACCCAACCCCTTTCCAAGGTCAGGAAGATACACTTTGGATTCTCCGTCTCCATCTTCAGCATCATGGTGTCCTTCAAGATGAAGAGGAGGAATTTCAGGTTGATCGAACAAGTAATCACTGTTGTCTTGATTCTCAAGCATATGAAGAAACTCCCTGGTCACAGTTTCTTCATCTGCATCTAGCCTCTGTGGTTCTGTCTCTTCTTCTATTTTCATAAACTTATCATCTTCTGCCATCATAGACTCAAGAGCTTTTATCTGCTGAGCAATTGAATCAAGCTCACTCAATCTACTCAGGTGTACATGATCAAGTACTACTTCCTTGACAACTTCACTGGAAGCTGATTCCTCTTGCACAGGTTCCTCAGATTCCTCTTCTTCATTTCCTCCCTTGTCTTGAACCTCTACTCCTTTATCCACAACCTCGAAATCCGGAAGTTCAAAATCCTCCACCTGTTCCTTACCACCTTCATCAACTTTCTGGGTAGAGGCAGAGGAATCCTGAACCGGGTTTGGATCATCAAGGTTCAAATCATCCATTCCTTGAATATCCTCTCCTATTCTGGATTGTGAAGGAGTCCATGCATCATTTCTATTTGTCATTCTAGGACTAGACATGCTGAATGATGTCTTGGATTGTTTACGAGCAAAAGTAGAGAAACTACCAAGCTTGCCAGAGCTGGGCTTTGAATTGTCCACTTGGTTATTGTATATATCAATTCCTCCATCTTTCTCCATGATCTGAAAACCCAGTTTGAGAACAAGTTCTCCTCCTTTTGCTTTCCCAGAAAGGCCAAAGCTTGTGTCCCATTGCTTCACCCTGGTGCCTTGATGGTTCTTCTCAATGGACTCTCTTATCAACTCACTCAAGTCCACTGAGCTTCTTCCAAAATCTAGCTCCTTAGCATCAACAGCAAAAAGGTATATCGAAAAGGGTCGTGGCTCAAATTTGATCTGCTTTGCAGTGCCTTGATTGGAGGTGTGATAAACATGGCACCTGATGAAAAGGGTCTCTTCAAAATCTGCAGCTCCTTGTGCAACCCTTGATGGCATTGTCTTAACAGCACCATCCTTTGTTTCCTTTTTCCTAACACAAACGGATAGTCGAAGTCCATTCATGGAAGAAGGAAGGCCTTGAGCCGTGACCACTTCAACAGAAAACAAACAGCTTAGTTTCTGCATTCCAATGTGAGATAAAGCCCTCATAGGCTTCCACTTCCAAATCCCTTTCTTATCACTGTCAGAAGAAGTTGTTGATAAGTCATCGATCTTTTTGGTTTCTGCCTTGGCAGCAGCAGCATCCTCAGGCTTTGGTCTTGATCCCCATGGGGACATGGACATGCGCCGCACCCGAGCTTTGTTGCTGCTTCCATCATCCTCTTTGGCATCTTCAACAGGTGGAGCTGAATTTCTTGGCAGTACAAGGGAGGCTGTTCTTCTGGTTGTGGTGGTGTGTTGTTTGTAAAGGGATTCACTAAAAGCCTCTAGTTCTTCAAGAAGTTGTGCATTGGGGTTGCTCTTGGCAGCAGCCATTACTAGTGAGTGAAGAAAGAGTTGTTCAAATGAATGGTGACGATGATGTTTAATAAGATAAGATGCCTACATGCAGGATGATGATGATGATGGATACTTCTTTCTGATCCAAGAAAATAGGATGAATTGTTTGTGGAGGATATAGGGTGAAAGGTGGCGTTGCATTGTGGCTTGAAGGGTAAGACAATTCTAACAAAAGGCCATCTAATAGACAAAATGGTCCCAAAGAATTTAATGTTGCTTTTTCCTCATTGTTTGCAAGTGCCAAGTGGTAAGTGACATGCTTATTGCTTAGAAAGTGAAACTTACCCGGCAATTTCGTAAGGGAGTTGAGGAAATATGCTCAATTAAAAACAAAAAACATTGCAGCATGCAGATAAGGATCATTTTCTGCTATCTTTTCATTTCTTTCAGGAAGAAGAACTCAATGCTAATTGTTTCTTCTGAGATTGCCATTACTTTTGTTTTTTACCTTGGTTCTTTTTCTTAGCTATCTTCACAAGCCTAACTAGAATCAATTTCCACATGTCTCTTTCATCTGTCATATGGATTGGATGCTTCTATATTTTTATTTTTGAATGAATTATCTGAAAACAAAGTGAAGAGTGTAAGAAAAAAGTGGTGTAGATTCTATGGAATTAGGTGTTTTTGTTGGCCTTTATCCTCACTTTCAAACACTTCCATGTGAGAAACAAAAGATTTTAGATTGTTTGTGTCTGAGATTCTGATGTCAAGCTTCCTGGTTCTTTTGGTCTCAGGCACATAACACATAGAATGTAAGCACTAAAGACATTCCTATATACCTCTTAATACTTTATGAAGATAAACACTTCTATCTTCTCATTAAACAGCAAATACTCATCTGAACTCAGAAAATTAAAATTCTTTCTTTCTTTCTTTTATCTTCCTAAGTAGCCATAATCAGTTCACTAATATGCAGATTTTCTTGATGTTTCTTTATCTTTTGCTTCTAGGTTCGTCTATTTAATGATTCATTTCTCATTACTCTGTGAGAAAATCATCACTAACTCGAGCATCTTTTCTAAAAATAGATTAATAATAATAAAAGAGGTAAGCATAATAAATTTGATTCCTAGAGATTGCTAAAAAGCGAAAGTGGTAGATATTTCCTTTCATTTTCCAAACCGATATTTAAAGCCAAGTAATTAAGGCTGCATATATTTATCACCTTTATATAATTTTCACTCATATTTGTGAGACAAAAATATATATTACATTTTAGTTGAAAAAATGTTAAGAGAAAAGTTATTAAAGTGATACACGGACACTGATACGACATGAACACACGAGATAACATATGTTTTAGTTTTTTTTGAAACAGAAGATGTTTCTCAATGATTCAAAAGTATTTTTTTCTTATTTTTATAATTATAATAAAAATTTATACAATAAATTTGAATTTTTAAAAAATTAATGTATTTTTCTTTTTTAGAATTAAGTTAGAATCATGATAGAATTATCAGAAATTCAACCATTTTTTTTTGAATTAGACACTTAACTGATACATGTCCTACAAGTGTCGGGATACGTGTGTTCGAGATGTACACATGAAAGTCCAAATTAATTTTCATGTATACAAAAATTTCATTTGTATTTATGAAATTTCTCTTGCCTATTACAGATATGGACATGGACCACACTTTGTCTGCAGAGTTTTCTCAATTAATTGTAAGCAACAAAACAATATAATGTTGGAGAATAGAATTGTCAAATTAATTAAAGTGGTCACATTCTGAAATTAATTAAGCAATATAATCATGATTTAATACTAAACCTCCCTCTATCTCTCAAACTCTCCGTATTCGCTTTTACTTTCAGGTTTCAGCCACTGCAGCTGTTTTCACTTCTTCAATCTTCATGTTTCAACCGCTTTCTAGTTAAATTAAATCATAGATTTTAACCCTTTTCTGATAAAACCTCAATTTGATCCAAATGACCCACTTCTAAATTCTCAATTTTTTTTCTTCTAATTGTAAGAACCTCAACTCCCAAGTCTGGAACAGAAAATGGCAGGCTCGGATCCGTCCAAAAAAGTGGCTGATAGATATCTGAAGCGTGAAGTTCTTGGTGAAGGTACCTATGGAGTTGTGTACAAAGCCATTGATACCCACGTAATCCCCCCAAACTTTCTTCTTCAATTATGCGAATTCGAGATTGAAGAGTCAATTTTTCCCCTATTCTCTTTTGTGGGTTGTGAGAATTGGATCGTTATTTTCACTTGGTGCAAAGAAAATTGCTGAATCGGAGTAAAATAGATATTGGTGCATGGCCTTAGAGATGTAGGAAGGGAAGATGCATTTATTTGCTTTGGGTTTCTGACTTTAATTCAAGGTGTTTATTTTAACAATTTGCTTTTGGGGTTTGTTACTTTATCATGTCTGCTTCAAGCAATTATTTATGAAGAAGGGTATGCTGTGTGTCATTGGGTACGAGGAAGTCGTAGTTCTTAACTTTTGTTTAGTGATCATATGAATACAAGCGGAGGGAAGCTTGAGAGCTGGAAAATTCTTAATTAGTTTCAGTATAAGTTTTGTAGAGTTATGACTTATTCTTTGTGTAACTTGCAAAAATGTATCCATGAGATAGGTATGCTTACTTTCATGGTTCGATGTTCAATAATGAAAATGATAGTACTATTATGATGTGGTATTCTTATTCGAATTCATTGTGTTGACAGACAGGACAGACGGTTGCAATCAAGAAAATTCGGCTTGGCAAGCAGAAAGAAGGGGTAAATTTTACAGCTCTTAGAGAAATAAAGCTTCTTAAAGAGCTTAAGGATCCTAATATTGTTGAATTGATAGATGCATTCCCACATAAAGGGAATTTGCATCTTGTGTTTGAATTCATGGAGACGGACCTTGAAGCTGTCATACGAGACCGAAATATTTTTCTTTCACCGGCTGATACAAAATCCTACCTTCAAATGACTCTAAAAGGTCTTGCTTTTTGCCACAAGAAATGGGTTTTGCATAGGTAGAGTATGATGCGTGTTTGCTCGTTACAAAGTTGTTATTTGACTTAAGTGCTGAGCTCAAAAGTTTGCTTTCACATTTTCAGGGATATGAAGCCAAATAATTTATTGATAGGATCTAATGGACAACTGAAACTTGCAGATTTTGGTTTAGCACGAATGTTTGGAAGCCCAGATAGAAGGTTCACTCATCAGGTTTGCTTCTTTATATGGCATGTGGATCCCATTAAGTATGTGAGTTTTTAGCAGCAGTCAGTAATTTGAATTTAGGTTCTTTATCTAGGAGCTCATTTCTTTTGAACAAACTCAGGTTTTCCAATAAACTGTGAGCTTGAAAGTCAAATCATTCTGTTGATGTTCCTACTTGCCCCCAATTATTTTGCATTAAGTAGTGAAGTTTCCTATAATATGGAGTAGAGTTTTGCAGAATTGGAAAGGAATATACCTTATAGTCAGGCATGACTTATATGATGATTTAGTTTGAATTTGTATGCAATCCTTGGACCGTAATTGAGCAGATATCTTACCTTGGAATCTTTATTATTATTGCCTGCATAAAAGGTGAAGCCTGGGACAAAATGGTTAGGTTGTTGCCTTGTGATTTGGTAGTGGCAGGTTCTAGCCATGGAGACAGCCTCTTTGCACACAGGATTAAGAATTCATATACATATATGATATATCTAATCAAACCCTCTACACACCTAATGGTAGGAACTCATGAATTGGGATACTCTTTCTTTGCTTTTACATTTATGAAACGAGGGAAGATAATTGAAGACCTAAACATTTGAGCATTGAACTGGAAGTATACTAAATTCTGCTGAATCTTTTCTAGGACTGTGGTTCTCTATGGTAACTGAATATTGTGCTGACATTCATGGTGTAAAAGTGCTACCTGCATTGTATTGAACATGTTTCATCTCATGTTGTGTATTTTTCACTTTTTATTGGTGGAGAGGGTTTCTAGTTTCTACATTACATAACACTTGTGCTTATTATATATGCATGAATAGGTTTTCGCTCGGTGGTATAGAGCTCCTGAGCTATTATTTGGTGCCAAGCAATATGGTTCCGGGGTTGATGTCTGGGCTTTAGGTTGTATATTTGCTGAACTTCTTCTCCGTCGACCCTTTTTGCAGGTAATTTTTTTTTACATGATTGATGTTCTTAAGTAGATGGGCTTTGACATAAAGTGTAGTCCATTTATTTGGACATGCCATTCATTTAACTTTATCAAATAGTTGAAATTAAGTTTTATGTCTGAAATCCCTAAATCATTCAAACTGTTTCAACCGAGCTTGAATAAGGTCTGGAGCTGTCTGTGGGCTAAGATTTTTGTATTCATTATTTTTATTTGAGCTTCCATTATTCCTGCTCTATAACTAGCTTGTGTTAATACAATTTCCAAGATAGTTCATTGCATTGATTGTATTTCTTCATTTTCATTTTGTATTTAAATAATTAATCATGTTTCTTATTGTTTTTTTCACTAGTTTGTTACTATCACTTGGTAGGGTACAAGTGACATCGATCAATTAGGAAAGATTTTTTTGGCATTTGGCACTCCAACATCTTCTCAGTGGCCTGATATGGTATTCCTGCCTGATTATGTCGAATATCAATATGTTCCTGCACCCCCTCTGCGTTCTTTATTTCCTATGGCAACTGATGATGCTTTAGATCTGTTGTCAAAGATGTTTACATATGATCCCAAAGCTAGAATTTCATTGCAGCAGGCACTAGAGCATAGGTACCTGCCTTCAGCATCCCATTACGACACCAATAAATTTCTTTTCTCCATAATTAATCTCTCTTCTTCCACTTTAGGTACTTCTCTTCTGCTCCTCTGCCTTCAGATCCAGACAAGCTCCCTAGACCTGCTCCTAAGAAGGAATCTAAGGCTTCTGATTTCAATTTACAGGAGGGTCCTACTGTGTTATCACCTCCAAGGAAGTCTAGGAGAGTGATGCCAGGACGTGATGGGTTTGAAGGAAATTCCCAGCAAGCAGACAAGGTTGATGGCAGTTTTGGTGATTTCAGGCAGACAACTGATGATAATTCAGGCAAGAATGAATCAGCTCCAATGTCTGTAGATTTTTCTATCTTTGGATAAAACCTCCAAATAGACCTACAATTAACAGGTATAATAGTATTGATCACCCAATCAATTCAAAATGGCCTAATAGTTTTAAATTTTAACCGAGTCGAAAATAAAATGTTAACAAATTCAAAATGGCCTGAGTTCATTTGTATTGGAAGACAAAATGGCGAGGCTTATATAGAACCATATTAAAGAAACAAATTATATTTGTGGAAAAGTGCAAAATCGTATTCATACGATCTTCGGTTAGCGTTTGATTAATTGGATTGTTTCTTTATAGATTCCAGTACAAATGTTTTGTAGATATGTTTTCGGATATTCCTTTAACATGTCATCTAAGAAAAACAGTTCCTCCAATTCTATCAATTTTTAGAATACTCTTTTCTTTAATATCATTCAAGAAAATTTCGTATGTTAGAATTTTTTTCTGGCGAAGTTGCTGATTAACAATGATAAGATTGTAATATGCTACAAGACTATATGTTTAATGCTAACACAACATGTTGTAATCCCCAAGTAGTGGAAGAATGTATCAGTTGTTTGTTATCTTTTAGTTTCTACATGTAAATGGTGTTATTTAACTTTAGTTCCTTCGTTTTGTTCTGCAGTGCTGACAGAACATATTTAAAAAGAAAATTTCAACAGCCAGAATGAATACTCTGTGGCCAGCTAAGTCAGAGAAGCTTATGGAGGATAAAATACATTTGAAGAAAAGTGGTGAATTCTCAAAGGCTTGTTAGTATGTCATTCTTTGTCTCTGTTTCTCTGTGTGCCGCGACAACAAATATGTAACTGAAGAAGTCACTGAAGATTAGTTGTAGTTCAGATACCTAAAAATAACTGCTATAGAAAAAAAAAATACTTTTAATATCACACACCAATTCTGTTTTTCTTGTACAGTTTTGTTCTTTACATTCTCAGAGAACTTGTATACTTGAGTTCATGGAAAACATTGAGTGTGAGGGCATTTTCTTGAGCTGTTGCTGTATGTGGCGCTTGAGAAACAATAAATTTTGAGGAAACTTAATTTAAACATAAGTTTGTTATTGAACATATGAAATTTCTTATGCATGTGGAGGAGTATGTATGGTGTGTACTTTACTGGGTGTTCAGACTGTTGAAGTCCAATTTTAATTTGTTGAATGACTTTTACTTTTTCTTTTTGGTGTTTTTTTTTATATTTATTATAACGGTCAACTCTGATGATTCAATGATGATGATGACGACTATACACTACAAGAAAATCATTAAATGAAAACTGATTATACATACCAAAATAATTAGTTACTATTTGAGTAAATTAGACACTATTTTATAAACTAAAAAATTTATTGGTATCTAAATTAGTTTCTATTATTAATAAAATTTATAAAATAACTTATAAATGAGTATCTAACCCTTAGTTACCAAGGTTTTAACTACTAATTACTTTATATCCTAAATTAGTCTTTATTAGTCTTTTAGAGACCAATTTAGAATCTAAAATATTAGTAATTAAAATCTAGGTAGTTAATTTAGATATCAATTTAAAATTTTTATTAATAATAGAAATCACTTTAGATATCAATAATTTTTTAGTCTCTAAATTAGTATTTAATTTAGTTAATATAGTAACTTGTGAAAAACAGGTGAGATTTATTCATCACTTCATTAGTTACACTTACGATTTCACGATTTTCAAAAAGAAAACAATAATTGAAAATAGTGTGTTTAAAAAGAGTATGTTAACAATTCTCTTTGTTGAAATGATGATGAAATTCATTCTGAATTAAGTAGTCATTTTGAGTGGTTATTGGCTCTTCCATTGTAATTACAATGTTCAAAAGTAATTTAAATGCAAGTGTTGTGATCAGTTCTATGGCTGCAGGTATGATAAAACCTTTAACCATAAATTGGTTAAGGATTGGGTCATGCTTGGTTATAGTATTTTGTGCATGAATGATTAACGTATGAACTAACATGGTAAGGTGAGCAAATATATTGTAAGGGATCAATAATTTCATCCGTAGGTAAATGTAACAAGTAAAACTCTCATATTTATTTCAAAAACCAACATAGATGAACAAAAGAGAAAGAAGAATGTAAAGGATATAAGAATAAATATTTATTCTATTTGTCTATATATTAAAATCAAAACAGATAACTTGAATATATATAAACCGTACACCCATTTTATGTCTAACTAAAGAAAGAGAATGTAAAATAAAGAGGCAATAAATATTAGAATCAGAAAAGAGAAAATAAAAGTTAAACATCTATACAAAGTGAAATAACTAAGAATTAGAAAAGACGAAATTTATATTAACTTCCTTTTATAAGCCTTGTATCCATATCCTTTCATAATCCGAGAAGAACATCACCAAACTGACAATTTTCAAAGAAGACAAAGATGTTACATAGTAAAGAAACTTAATGCAAAGTTAGATTTTCTTGTCATGTGCAGAAACTCTCTCCCTCATGCCCTGCTGTCATTGAATTGTAGACTCTTTCTTTAGCCTTCCTTGCCTGAAAAAAGAAAGGAGATTCCAGAAAAATACAACCACATCACCCTTCACCTCATCTAATAAATTTAAAGGAAGATGCAGCAGATATATCAGAAAGACTGAAGTTTACCTCTTGCTCCCAGTCAGTGCGTGCTGTAATTACAAAAAGACATGACACCTGAACAACCAGTGCACATATGATCCCCAGCCAAAGCCCCTATAAAAAGCAGAATCACAATTTTTTTTTTATGAAAATCACCTAAGTGAGAAGACTGATTCAGAATTTTTTTTTGACTTGTTTACCTTCCCCCCAATGTGCATGACAAAAGAAAAATAGATAGCTGATGGAATCCCAACTAAATAGTATGATCCTAGATTAATCAGAGCCCCTTTCTTTTGCCAACCACATCCTCTAGCTGTGCCTGAGTTATTGAAACACAAAGATGTTCAGTGTAAAATCTAAATTATTAGCTACATACAATACAACATTCTACATTCTTATTTTTCAAGAAAATGAGTTACAAGCAACATTGTTCCAGCCCATAACAGATATTTATTTGTATTGATCTCATACTTTCCAACATGTTACAGAATTTTGTGTTGGAAGATTTACTATTCAGACATGCCTCTGCTAAGACAATAAATAAAAGAAACTGATATAAACAAGAAAAACCTGAAAGAACACACTGTAGTGCATCCAGGAAAATGGATAACGCAAGAATTGGCAACATGATAGCTACATATTGAACCACCTCCACTTCATTACTATATGCATAGCCCCAAATGTTGCGCATTAGTATCATCACTGCTCCAATTAATGTTCCCTCGATAATGGCCATTACAAAGACAAAGTACACAGCTAACCGTGCTGCCCGTGGGTGACCAGCTCCTAGTTCATTTGAGACACGAGTGCTGCAAACAATCATGCAAAGTATAACTTCAACAACCACACCTATACAGAAGCAAAACACAAATACTAATAGGAAAAGTACGAAGAAAAATAAAACTTTGACAACTGCAACTTGGAAGACACCAGTTTACAACTGTGATTTAATCAATACAATCTCAAAATTGTTCCATTTCAGTAAAAGATGTTGGTCTTTCTAGTTATAATCTAATGCATGGTTGTCAACATATCAGTCCTCTTGAAAAAATTGCAATAGCTACTCACCTTACAGCTCCACTGAGTCCAAAGGGGATCATCCAAGCAGTTGTCGAAGTATTCAGACTGATTAAGCAGAAATTGGAACGTTAAGAGCCAAAAACAATGTCAACTTTCATGTATGTGTAGCAACTCAAAACACAGAAGAGAAAATAGTAAAACATGCATCACACTCTTTTAACATACTCTTTTAGAACACTTATTATTGTTGGCTGAAATATATTAGATATTGCAAACTTTTGTGAATATCACTTCTTATTTAATATGTTTTACTTGTGATTTTGCAATTTTAAAAAATAAACCAATGTTAGAGTGTATTAGAAACTGCATTTCTAGTTTTATCCTCAACATAAAAATATTGTAGCGAAAGAAATGTTAAATATGATACAGTGATACTGACTAACCAGATAGAAAGCACTGATGCTTCTAATTTTGGATTTGGAAGAAGGCCAGAGAGGAGAACCATCATTTCAAATGACCACATTTCCAAGCTGTTCGGGATAGTATAAACAAAAATTGGAAAAAGAAAATCAATATCTAAAGCAAATAATTGTAAGAGTGTTGATAAAAATGTATGAAGAGAATATACCAAACCATAACAGCTGAAGGAATTGCAAGTCTAAGAAAAGAAGGGATGCCATGCAATGCCTCTTTTGAGAATCCAGTCCATGTTTTTGAACATGAAGGAGAAAACTTGACATAGAGTATCAGGATCAAGACATTTATCCAGTAGGATATAGCATTTGCTATGGCAGCTCCTCTGTTCCCTAATCCAAATTTGAATACCATAGTCCAACATATAGCAATATGCAGTAAAGTAGTGACTCCAGAGCTGAACACCATTGGAAATACTATATTTTGGGTCTGCAAAAATTTGTTCAGGCACTGAAGAAGGCCATAGGCAAAAAGGCTGGGAATCATTAGCCGAGCATATTGTCCAGCTTCTGCAGATATTTCAGGATCTTGGCCAAGGGCAGTTAGAATGGAACTTGTGTTTGCCCAAAAAAATGCAAGGTGTATGCTAACAATCATAAGAACAAGCATAGCCCTCTGCATGTGTATGCCTAACATATGGTGCTGCTTTGCTCCATATGATTGGCCACACAAGGTATCTAAAGCACTAGCCACCCCCACCTATTTGAACAAAAAAAAGACAAACATATCTCAGAGAAACAAATACTTACAAATTAGTATTTGAGGTTGTTTAGCACAATGATAATAAATAATAATTTTAGACTCGGCTTAGTTATTCAATATTGCTTGGAGTTAAACTCACTTGCATTTTTGTTTTGTTTCATAGAGTATTATACAACTTGTTCAGCTACACATGCTATAACCAATACAACACACACAAAACCAATGAAAGCACAACTCACCAATAAGCTAAAACCAGTGACAGAGGCAAAAGAAGTAGCCATTGAAGCAGCAGAGAGTTGCAATTGGCCGAGATGCCCCACAAACATTACAGATATAATTTGTAGGGAATAATTTAATATAGAAACAGATACTAAAGGCCCTGCTAGCCATAACTGTTTCCTCACTTCTTCATAGAGTTCAGCTCTCTCTATTGCCTTATCCTTGTTTAGTTGTATACTATCAACTTTGAGCCTATCTTCTACCGTGATATGTATCAATGGAGATTGTATAGATGACTTTTGATCTTCTCCATCCATTGCTTGGTTGTGAAGAACAGAGACCAGGTAAAGACACCACAAATAGTAAACATGATACAGAAAGAGTTAAAAAAGATATTTATAAGAATGACACAGATAGAGTAGTACACTTTTGTCATGCTTTTAGATATTTAACTTCAGTCTCTTTCGATAAATTCCTTTTGTCTCAGAAAAGAAAAATAAGTTAAAGAAATGGAACAAGTTTAAATTTCAAAGAACTTTATTTTTTATTTTCTTCTAACAGGCTAAAGGAGGTGATTGCAAGTGTGATCGATAATAGGCACAGTGATTTCTTGAAAGGAAGAGATTTTGTTACTGGATAAGACAGCTAGTTATTCTGTTTTTTTGTTGCTAGTTGAACAACTACCAACAGAAAAAACAGAATAACTAGTTAAGGTGTTCTTGTCCTGTGACACGTTTACTGCATCCTTTAATCTTCAAAGTAGATTATTAGAAAGGGTATGGCTGACTGAGTTTAATTTTTTAGTAAACATGCTTGGAGATTGAAGTTTCCATAGAAATGGACCATGTGGATAGGGTGATATTTGGTGTGAAAAGTTAAACAATAGTGAAAAGTTTGAGTAGGATGATGAGAGAAGTAATAGAGAAGAGTATTTTCACTAGCTTTCGTAGTGAGTTGAAGTAGACTCAAATAAACCTTATAAAATATGTGGATGATACAATGTTTTTGAGGGAAGAACCTTTAATGTGATTAGAGTATGCTGATGAGCTTTAATTACCAGTTTTCATTTCTTTTCTGATCTTCTTTCGAGTTATGAGTTTCACAACATTGCTCGTGTAGGTTTAAAGGTAAAATTTCTCTAAAATCTCATTTGGTTCCCTGGAGTGGGGAAGTAGTGTAGTTGAAAGGTATGCAAACCAGTTAAACTGCAAACTTTTAAAACTGCCTTTCATTCACCTTGGCCAACCTATTTGTGTGCTATGGAAATATGTGCTTACTAATTTGTCTAAACGGTTAGCCTCAAGGAAACAGAAGCTCTTGCCATTTGCAGCTAGACTCTCACTTGTGAATTTGGTGTTGCCATTCGCATTACTTTTCCATCTTCAAACTATTGAGAGATGTAGTAAATAAAGCTTAAACACATTAACAAAGTTGATTTTTTGAGACGTGAATGATCATTATCAGTAAGTTCCCCAAAATACAACAGTAACTTCTCGAAAAATGGTGTGAGGGAGAAATCACTAAAATACATATTAAAAAATGTACTTTAAGTCTAACTCAATCTTGTAAAACTGTTTTATAAGACGAGGTTTGCACCCATTTATATACTAAAAAATGTCTTTTCATGCAAAACCAAGTGTTAAAAAACTTTTTCTTTTCCAATGGTTTGAATGGTAGAAAAGAACATTGAGTAAATAATGTGTTTTTTCTTGAGGCTGATGATGAATGCTACAATATGAGGCATTATTGTTTCCTATTTTTCAATTCAAAGGAGGAGAAGATGTAACATGTTCTTTTTTTTCCTTTAAGGTAAAAAGTTTCTATTGTCCTACCTAATTCAACCAACATCACTCATTTCTTCACATTACCAAAGCTATTTCTAGATGGTACTATTTTAATGTGAATTAATTATTTTATTTTTCGTTAGGTTAGTAATATATATAGTTTATTACTTAATCTACAACTATTTAATTTAATTAATCTACTTACATTTATGAATTCACTAGTTTTTTTTTTGCAAATTTTTATTTAGTTATTTTGAGTTGTGATTTAAATGTTGTAATGCATGAAATTAATACATTTTGAGAAAATGTTTTAATTAAAATTTAGCTTTCGAATATTTTTTCATTAACTATAATTTTAGCGTAAGTAATTAAAATTATGTAGTTATTTCTTCGGATTTTCATTAACTTAAAAAAATGAAAAGCATGAACCAGAATGGTCCAAGCCCATGACCCATAACTTACGTTAGGGATAAGAAGAAATGAGTCCATTTTTTTGGTCAAATTTGCTATTCATGATAAGATTCTAAATTTATATTTTAACATTTATAAACCTTGAAATTTTTTTTATATTAATTGTGTTATCTTTTGGTCTAATAATAAACGTTCTATCTAATAACAATTAATATATACTGTATGTGATTATAAAATTATTTTATTTGTTAAAATTAAGATAGTAGTATATTTTTGTTTTTTAGTAGGACATTTACTTTCATTATTTTTGTTAGGAGATAGAGTCATTTGATTATATGATATATCTTTTTTGTGTTGAACATTTTTGGGAAAATTTTGATATACCCCAAGTATTTTATTATTTTATGAGATGATATGATATATTTTTATTTTTAAAAAAAAATATTTGTTTTAAATTATTAATAATTCTTGTCTCTATTTACACTTATTTAATTCATAAACTATTTGATATTGTAAGATTTAATTCAAATGGAAATGGGAGAAGTGATATAATTGTAAAATAGATATAACTTCATACTAATATACTACAATAAAATCATGAAATAGAAACAAATTTTTAGAGACCAAAATAATTAGTTGCTATAGTAACTAAATTAGAGACTATTTTAAAAACTAAAAAAAATTGCTTTATAAATTAGTTTCTATTATTGTTAAATATTTTCTAAATTTGGTCTCTAAAATTTGGTTGCTAATTAAATACTAATTTAGAAACTATTTAACAATAATAGAAACTGATTTAGAAACCAATTTTGTTTTTAGTTTCTAAAATAGTTTCTAATTTAGTTGGCCTCTAAAAATTAGTTTCTATTACATGATTTTCTTGTAGTGATATATTATTTATAATTTCTTTCTCCTTTTCTTCATTTTTCATGCAAAACCAAGTGTTAAACAACTTTTTCTTTTCCAATATGCTCTTTTTCTTTCTTTTAAACCAAACTAAGCACCAACTTTCATTACAGTTTCTTCATTTTTCTTCTTCCTCTAAAACCAAATTCAACCTCAGATTCAACATAATTAAAACACATAGTCATGGATTTATTATCATAATACTGCACATTTGGCAGATTATGAAATTTTCTAGTCTCAATCCAACATTTTTCTTCAGCCATCTCACAAAAAATATACAAATATTTGACTTCAAAGTTAATGGAAGAACAACAAACTTTGAGTTGTTGAAGGCTTATACCAAAGAATACACACAATAATTCAATCTGCAACTGTACGATTTGATATTTATTAGTCATTAGTCAAGTGGCTCCTATTATTAATCAATTGTATTAGTTAAGATGGAAAAACAGAATTTTATAAAAAAAAACAAATTTTAATGGTTAAAAATGTCTTAAACAGATTAATTTGACTAATTCTCTCATTAAGTTGGCTTATCTTAATGTCACTTCTGAAAGTCGTATTAGTACATTAAATTTGTATTAATGATTACTGTTAAGAAAATAATAATTCATCATTCTGCACTATTAAATTGATGATGAACGAGTACTAAAATTGAATAGTATAGGCATAACATCTATTTTCACGTTTTTCACGAATGATGTAATATGAAAAGAAAAACTAATTAGGAGAGAGTTGAATGAATTTTTTTGAACAGAATGTTTTCCATATGCAAAACTAACATGTTTCTATTTTCTCACCTTTTTTAAAAATTGTTGAAACAAATTTATTTGTGGTACTGTTAAAATTTAATTACAGAAGAAACCATACTTTTAAACTCACTATTGGTTAGGAATAAGAGAACTATTGAAACTCTTTTCCGTCGGTCCGCTTGCACCTCACTCATTTCTCACGAACGAACTTCTAAAATTCTCGTTTCTTTTTCTTCTTGTCTCCGTGAACTACCGGCTCAGATGGTACCTACAAAAGACACTCTAACGTTCAAGTCAAACTCCAGCCCTCAGTGTTTAGTACTAGATGATTACGTACCTGATCCTTTGGGATCTTTGTTTATTTATATAATTATTATGGACCCTTCATTATTAAGTCTGGTTAAGGATTTAATATGTAATTAAGAATGCAGTATTTAATGATTAGTTCATAAGTTTTCTGTTTGGGTGTGATGGTCTTGGTCGACTTAGACCGGACGCTGGACTTCGATTCGGTCGTACGGACTGACTGCTACACTCACTATAGAGGGTTAGGAGTTTATGTTTTGTACATAAATTCATATTACAGAAACAGTCATGTTTAATCTTCAGAGGTGCATTAGTTACTGCAGATTAGACATAGTTCACCTAAAGTCTGTGTTTGAGATTGACTTGTGTTTACTGAAAGGAGAAAAAGTGGTGCATGGGGTTAATTAGCTTGCACTAGCTTCTAAGAAAGTAGCAGCATAACTCCAAAAAAAGTCATGGGAAAATGCTAGGAAAGTTGGGTTTGCATTAGCCACCACAAGTGTCCAACGTATACCAAAGTAGACAATTCAACCACGTAAACTGTTCTTTGTTCTTGGAATATAATGATTGGTCTTACTAACTAATAAACAAAACAAGCATCTCATGATTCATGATTCTCACACCAAAGTTTACTTCTCCTACTACTCTTTGCTTTCCACTATAAATACCACACACCTACCTTCTCAATATGCATAAACACACACACTCACACTGCAAACAGTAAGATATACTCAAAGGGACAAGAGAAAGAAGTAAGAGATGGCAAACTTCCCAGTGATCAACTTTGAGAATATCAATGGTGAGAAGAGAAAGGCTACCCTAGAGAAGATTGAAGATGCTTGTGAAAACTGGGGATTTTTTGAGGTACCCCACAAAAATATATCTCTACATTTGCAGCCTGAAGTTTTCTTCATGTTCATTTTAACCAAACTAATGATGTTGCTTTTCTGATTGTAGTTGGTAAATCATGGAATACCCCTTGAGCTTTTGGATAGTGTGGAAAAGTTAACAAAAGAGCATTATAGGAAAAGCATGGAGCAAAGGTTCAAGGAGGCAGTGGCAAGCAAGGGGTTGGAGGGTATCAAAGGTGAAATGAAGGACATGGACTGGGAGAGCACCTTCTTCTTGCGCCATCTTCCAGATTCCAACATCTCTGAAATTCCTGATCTCAGTGAAGATTACAGGTAAGGAAAATTCAAAACTAAGATATATGCATGCATGAAGCCAGGACACTCTTCTTAGTAACGTGTCCGTGTCAGATACTCGTAAGACACCGACACTCATATGACACTCGTATCAGTGTTTGTTTCAGTGTTTGTGCTGCATAAGAATATTTTAACTAACATAAGTAACAAAACCATGCTGCTTGTAAATGTGTGATTTGGCTGACGAAATTGATAATGTGATAACTCATGCTGTCTACATAAAACACAAAGACATGGTTTTAACTAGATGAGGTATGATACAGGAAGGCAATGAAGGAATTTGCACAAAAATTAGAGAAACTTGCAGAGGAGTTGCTAGACCTTTTGTGTGAAAATCTTGGATTAGAGAAGGGGTACCTGAAGAAAGCCTTCCATGGATCAAAGGGTCCAAATTTTGGCACAAAGGTAGCAAACTACCCTCCATGTCCAAAGCCAGAGCTGGTGAAGGGTCTTCGTGCTCACACAGATGCAGGTGGGATTATCCTTCTCTTGCAAGATGACAAGGTCAGTGGCCTGCAGCTTCTCAAAGATGGTCAGTGGGTGGATGTGCCTCCAATGCGCCACTCCATTGTTGTTAACCTTGGTGACCAACTTGAGGTACATTCTTTCACTACTGTAATATGTTACGAGACTCGGACACTCCTCTTAAATAGTATGTCCGTGTCAAATACACGTATCTAAAAACATTTTTGGTGTAACAGGTAATCACCAATGGAAAATACAAAAGTGTGGAGCACCGTGTGATTGCTAAAAGTGATGGGACTAGAATGTCCATAGCCTCATTCTACAACCCTGCAGGTGATGCTGTTATCTATCCTGCACCACCATTGTTGGAGACAAAAACAGAAGTGATAGACAAAGTGTACCCAAAATTTGTGTTTGAGGATTACATGAGGCTCTACACTACACTGAAGTTCCAACCAAAGGAGCCAAGATTTGAAGCTATGAAAAGTGTGAACACATATTAGTTTTGTTCCAACTCAAACAGCTTAATTGGAGCTGTGATATACTATACTGCTAGAAGAAATTTTATTGATTTGAAAAAATTGGGGAAATAACCTGCTATTAAGCAGGAAATATTGGTTGTTTAATTATTCAATTCAATTTCAAATAATATGCAACATTTTCTACACGTTCTATCTTAACCTTGCTGGGTCCACTTCACTAAATTTGTAAATATTGATTATGACATGAGCACTCAAAGAAATGATTAAATAACTCATTTCGAATGTAATACAGGAATTCCCAGAAGTTCATAATAGTATCTATGTTCCTTTAAAATTTAAAGCTAAGTACAGTAAACATTAACTCAATATATGATAGTTCACCACCAGCACATCAAAAATAGAAATGGTAACTACTAGAACTGCATTTTTTATATTGGTCCACCAACTTAATAATGCTCAAGATCAGATTACAACAGTATTTAATTCATCACAAAAATTATTGAAACAGTATTTTGAGACATGTTTCAACCAAAAGAATTAGTGGTAACAAAACTTGCCAACTTTCATCTAAATATTTATCAGACTATGTTCTCTGGTGTTATTGATTCATAGACTCTGTTGTAGCCTTGCTTCTCTGAATATGAAACTGTATTTGTACAGAGAAAGTGGTTCTAAATAATATCCGATATTAGATGTAACAATTGTAGAGGTGTCGCTCCATTGTTCCACAATACTTTACTCCTTCCTTCCGACTTTAAGACTCTATCTCCTTAATTTCTCAGTGCTCAGTTAGTTGGGGTTGAAAAAACTCCGATCAAGTAAGTATTATGTGTTAAAAGAGTGTAAAGTAAAACTGATAAAAGTATACCTTACTCATTTGTAGAGAGTTTATTTATAATATTTAGTCATAAACCCTCTATTATGATGGACCAAATCTATCAAATATCGTGTTAACTTATTTCTAAAAAGGTTCCTTAATTTCTTTGGAGGTTACCTGGATTTGGTGGATGTATTCTTGATTCTTAGAGAGTTTCTGCAATTATCTTAACTGTTATTTATTATAACTTTTTAAAATGTATTCTAACTTGGTCGGTCAGTCACCAAGATCGAGTGAGATGTCTTATCCATGATGGTGGTTTACCAAGAACACATGCAGAACAGAATTGAATATCATTTGAGCAGTGAATGTTACATTGCAGAAATATTTGTTTAAGCGTACCAACATTACAGTGGCCAAAACGTTCATGCCACAAATTACTTTGAGTTTATTCTTGACAAATTAAGTATTGTTTACAAAGCAAGAACAAGGTTGTGATTAATGCATCAGAAAAATTTCAGAGAGAAAGTGTGTGTAATGCATGTGATTGTATTCATAAAAAAGTCATATTACAGAGTAGAGAGAACCCAAACAATATGGGCTATGTAGTTGGGCCCGTAATAGCCAAGCTATTCTAAACTTGCCAAGTTCTTCCTACACCCAATTTTTTGAACCAGCACCTACATGGTTTCAAATTTCCGAAAAGGTCCTTAATTCTGAAAATTAAAATCCAGCATTAAAAATAATACATTTTGAAAATATATTGTGTTCCAGAATTAATTTTCTTAGTACAATTTTTTAAATTAAAAAATTATCCATAATGTATTTTTTTCCAGAAAATATACAATTTCACATTCATGAAATTAGTTCTCTTTATATAGAAATAAATTTATGTTCTGAAAATTATTTTTCTAATGTAGTAAAATACAGTTATATTACATTGAATTTATTCACAAGTTATTGGTCAGAATGCTATTATTAGATTTAATTTCTCTAAATAAGGATTCTTTTAAATAAAAACCTATTAGATTTAATTTCTCTAAATAAGGATTCTTTTAAATAAAAACCTATTATATTTAATTTCTCTAAATAAGGTTTTGAGTCTTAACCTTTTAAATGAATAAAAAACATAATTAAAATGAAATATCTTGCTAAAAGTTTTTGTTTTTTTCGTTTTTATCTTTTTAAAGTTGAAAATCACTTTATCTATATAACTTGGTTTTTCATTTAATTTTGACACATGACGCAATCAAAGAAAATTTTAAAATATGCAAAAATATATATGTTATTAATATGTCTAAAAAAGAGTTAGAAACTTCAAACAATTTCAATTTTTTGGATTGATAAAAATATAAAAAAAAGAATTAAAACAAAAAATATATATTTATTTCATAAATTCCAAAAACAAAATAACTATTTTTATTTAGAATCAATTTAACCTTGAAAATTTTCAACAACAAAATGTTCTTAAACTTTAACAATAGAATGCAATTACCACATACACAGGAACTAAATCAAAGTACTGAATAGACAACTTTCGTATTTTATTTTTTATCCATTTTTAATTTTTAATTTTTTTAAATGGTATAGTTTCATTTGATATTTTGTAAAATAAAAAAAAATTGCTCCAGTATTACATGTAGGATATTTATTGAAATTTAATATAACTGAAGTCATACATATAAAATACAACTCCAATTTAATATACAAATTAAAATAAAAACTGAAATTGTATAATATAAATACAATAATCCAATTTCAAAATAATTTTTTACTCATTTAAAAAAATATAAAATGAAATTACACTATTTGTAGAAAAAAACCACCAAACAAAAAAAGTAAGTGTGATTAAAAATTCCTTATACCACGCTGACATATTATAGAATTGGAGTTCATGAGGTACACTCGTGTTTAATTTAACTAAATAATTTTAAAACCAACATTGTGAATAACGTGTTAGGTACTACATTTCTTAATTAATTAACATCACACCAAAAAAATGTATTTCTAAATTACAATCTATACAAATTTTACATTTTGTTGCGAATACGTAAATGTTACGATTGTGTTTATTTATTAGATACTCAAATATCCTTAATTTAATTCTTTTTAGGTACATGAAATATTGGGAATTAACAAAATAAAGCATGTGGGATTTAACTAATGCAGCATGTTTTATCTTAACAATTAGAAAGGATTATTATAGTTTATGGTGGTGAGTTCTAATCATTAATATGTTTAAATTTAATTATAAAAAAACTTATTTTTTAAAAAATATAAAAAAATAATAATCAAATACCTTTAAATGTGAGTTAAAACATAAAAGAATAAAGTGAGTTAAAACTTAAAAGAATATATTAGTTTCCGACTGTAGATAAGAATAATATTTTATAATATATAAGTAAATGTAAACCTCACTTTTTAAATCGATTTTGTTAGCTTAAGTTAAATTTAAAAATTTACTTTTTTAGATAAAATCAGAGTATATCCTAATTTCACTTTTTATTAAAGTTTATTATAATAAGATTTTGTTGAACTTAAAAGTGACGTGTTAGAGATTTAAATCATCGACTAATGCTGGTATTCTTTTACATTGGTTATAGAATAACTTACATAGATTTTTTACTCTATAATCATAAATCTTATTTCTCAACTAGATTTAATTAACGATAATTGTAATAAGTGTTCTGTAATTACAAAATGTCACCCTCATCTTCATTGAATTTCAATGTGGAAAACTTGCTGAAAAAGAAAAAACAAATTAAGTTTAGTCATTCGTATTTTTTTTCTTAATTAATGCAGAAAAAATAGAACATGCATCGCACGCACGTATGGTACATATTAATCCTACAATTTGGTACCTAACATTGACTTCTAAGCATCAAAATTTGAAGGTCAAGGATTTGTTGAGTAAATTCTAAATGTTTTTAAATTTTATATTCATGAATGCGTGTTTGTGTGAGTGAGAGAAACAGAGAAACAGAAACAGAAAAATGAAGTTTATTTTATCAGATTTATATATGATCATGTCTCAACTTGCTGGGGTTGTTGCATTTTCCACGTCATTAAATCCATTAATAATTATTACTTTTAGAACTACCTCTCTCTATAATCAAATATTTTTATTATTTTACTCAAGAAGTGATCAAACATAGAATACAAAGACTCCATTACCATCACTAATCATGCACCCCACCAAAAACCAGAACAAGAAAAAATACTCAAATTGTTAAAATGTCTTGCTCTATGCTACCAAACACCTTATTTTCATATATTTTTCTTACTATAATTGTCTTCATTCAATTCAGCTTCGTGCCGACAATTTTGTTCCTCTTTCAGCTTATTTCTTCTTCTCAATTTTATTTTTGTTACATTGAAGGAGAATGTGTGACATTAGTTGATACCAAGCAAATGTTATTGCCACACGATTTTTATATATTTGCATGCTGCAACTTAGATCACAAAGTAAAACATAACAAAGTTCTCCTAAAGTTATAGTGGCTCAGACACTCCTCTTACATAACATGTCCGTGTTGGACACACGTATCGAACGTCGACACTTGTATAACACTCGTAGGACACATATTTAGTGAAGTGCCCAATCCGAAAAATATTTGTTAAATTTTTAACAATTTTAACACGATTCTAACACAGTTTTAAAAAGGATAAATGCATTAATTTTTTAAAAACTCAAATTTATTGTATAAATATTTATTATAATTATAAAAATAAGGAACAAATCATTTTGAACCAACTATTAAAAAATATATTTTTATGCTAAAAAAAACTGTGACATACTTGTGCACATAAATCTTTATTGTCAATTTATATAATTCATAATTATATAATATATAGATTCGTGTCTCCATGTCCTACATTGTAGAAATTATACATATGTCTGCGTGTCCGTGTCAGTGACTGTGCTACATAGATATAACTAACAAAGTAAAAAGAGAAATCCAAGCATGAACCTCTAAGAAATTGGCCTATTTTACACTTTAATGCAGTGACTTTTACATACTAATAAACCATGTTATAGTTCAAACTGGTTGCTAATTTGTCCTTTGTTTTTTGTTCATCAAGTTAACTAAGGTGCTATTTTTTGTTTATTTGTCACTTGAGCCATATTTGTGTGAGCATGTAAGGTAATAGCCCAATAATGCAGAGGTGATTTGAGAAAGGTAATAATTGATATCAGCATTTTAAGCAAGCTTTAGTTGGTTAATACTTTTCAAAGATGGGTTCCACTTCTTGCTCTGTAACTTCATATGTGAAAAAATATGATCTAACCAAATACCAATCATTAAAAAGGTTTCTTCGTTGCAACAGTCAACCAAAGTCCTTTTCATTGCCTATTAAACATTAGTTTTGGAGAATCCTCTTGATTCAAGATATACCAACAACAACAACAACTTCGTGGAGGACAACATTGAATAGAAAATGCATCTCAACCTTCCTCCATTTGTCATATAGAAGTGTCTCAAACCATAGAGGATGTGTACAAAAAAACAATGGTGATCCACTAAAGAGGTGTTACTCAAAAAGGACTTGTATTTGTTAAGAGGGTATTGTGATCCTCACATAGAGAAGGGTTCTTGAGTGATAAGAAAAATGATTTACGACACAGTGCTAGCCAAAAGCTTTAGTCGTTATGAGCAGAAAAAGTTGGGATATGGAGCATTTGTGAGCTGCTTGTTCATAGTTTTCAGTCTTTGCACTGTGTTTAAGCCTTATTTGGCTCCTGTGCATGTGTGTGAGTGCTTAACTTCTTGCTTTGTAACTTATTTCATAATCCAAGATCAAGTAGAAGCACGCATTGTAGCCATTCAGAAATGCAGATACATATTCCACCATTTCGTATTATAGGCAATTTTTGTAGCCATTAAGTATGACTTTATTTTCCTTTGTTTCTCTGTGCAGTGAACCTGAAGCTCTTCATTGGTGTTGACACCAAAATGCTGATCACTGGCAGCTCTTCACAAATAGGCAAAGGTAAGATTCTGAATCTCAACAAGGTTAACACAAGTACATGTAAATTGAGATACCTTCACTAGAAATTAAATACATAAGCGGTTCCTTACACGCTGATTATATATACAGTATTGAGGTAAATGTTTCTGATAACACGTGATTCTGTGATGGTTCTCGGGCCTGCAGGTAAAGAGAATAAAGCCAAAGTTGTAGTTGAAGACACCGGAAGTTCTCCACAAATGGATAAAGATAAAGGTATGTTGGAGATATCATAACATTTCATAATATATAAAGTGGGTGTAAACCTTACCATATATGCCGGTTTTATAAGATTGAGTTAGGCTTATGGTATCAGAGTCATTTAAAGTCTATCTTAACGAGCGTTACCCATTATCGGATCGTTATCGAACCAGATTAGAGCATTTCATAGTATATAAAGTAGATACAAACCTCACATTATAAGTGTTTTATGAGGTTGAATTAGGCTTAAAGTTCACTTTTAATAAGGTAGAATGATTTGAGCTAGACCTTTGACACTAATTATTCTTAAAGAGCCTTTATAGAGTTACTATTCACTTATTTTGCAGTTGAAAGAAAAGAAACAGAGAAAGAGGAGCTACTATGCACTTCAGAAGAAAGAACAGAATTTTGCCAAGCAAGGGGAGATATCAGAGTCCAAGGAAAATCCTCCACTGTATACATTGCTTCATCCAAGGCAACAATGTTGGAAAAAAACATGTCATGGAGTTTAAAGCCTTATGCAAGAAGGGATGATGCAGGTGCAATGACTTCTGTAAGAGAATGGACATTGAAGGTGGTGAATGTTAACCAGAAAGTCCCCCAATGCACCCAAAATCACAGCATTCCAGCTGTAGTGTTTTCTACTGGAGGGTATACCGGTAACCACTTCCATGAATTCACTGACATTCTTATTCCCTTGTTTTTGACTGCCAGACAATTCAATGGAGAAGTACAGTTTATCATAACCAATAAGCGTCCTTGGTGGATTTCAAAACATGAATCACTTCTTAAGAAGTTGTCACACTATGAGATTATGGACATTGATGAAGATGATGAAGTTCATTGCTTCCCAAGGGTGAATGTGGGTCTCAAACGGCACCATAAAGAACTAAGCATTGACCCCCAAAAACACTCCTATTCTATGAAGGACTTCAGGGGTTTTTTGAGAAGTTCCTATGCATTGAAGAGATTAGAAGCAATTAAAATCATAAATGGTCAACATAGGAAGCCAAGGCTCATGATTCTTTCAAGAAAAAGATCAAGATCCTTCATTAATACTGATGAAATAGAAAAAATGGCCAAGAGTTTTGGTTTTGATGTGATTGTTATGGAAGCAGGGAGGAGCATGTGGGGCTTTGCTCATGTTGTGAATTCATGTGATGTGTTATTGGGAGTTCATGGAGCAGGTCTCACTAACATACTTTTCCTTCCAGAAAATGCAGTTTTCATTCAGGTTGTGCCTTATGCATTAGAGTGGCTTGCCACAAATGACTTTGGAATGCCCTCAAAGGATATGAACATCAAATACTTGGAATATAAAATAAGCTTAGAAGAAAGCACTCTTGTAGAACAATACCCAGTAGATCACATGTTTATAAAGGATCCCTCAGTTATTGGGAAAATGGGATGGCAAGAATTTAAGTCTGTGTATTTGGACAAGCAAAATATAAAGCTTGATGTTGATAGGTTTAAGCCTACATTGCAAAGAGCTCTTGAGCTGTTGAATAAATAAGTATGTTAGGATTTGATCATATTTTTCATGGCAGTATTTTTCTATTTTTCTTTCTCACTGATATTTATCTGTTGTTTTTCAACAAGTAGCTTACAGAATAAAGGACAAAAAGGCATCTGAAACAAAATTTCTGGATTTAGGGTTTAAGATTTCGGTAAACAACGCTAAAGCTTTTAAGGCACTGTTTTGGAGACATCATGCAATGACAAAAACTTGAGGATATGTCCTATGTTTCAAAAGTTCACTTGTAAAATTAATAATGATAATAATGGAAGTTATTTAAGTAGTTTTTTGCTGCCTTTTTTTTTTACTTTAAGATGTGTTCTTTCAAAGGAAATTGAATATTAGTTTATCTTACTAGCAAGTGAAATTGTAACTGTAAATGACAAAATTGTTGCTTGTACTTAAGTGAAGTGATTAACATAAATTTTATATGGGACAGCATTCACCTGCTACTTCAGAAAGTGGAGTTGGTGAGATAGATTGATAAATTGGGTTAGTTCTTACTTTTGAATTTTACCCGAAACAATTATGTGGACTGTTTTTAAAAAAATTCAAAAACTACTCTTCAGACAGTACAAGAGCTTCCAAGGCCGCTACAGTTATATTGTCGTCACTGTTCCAACCGTCTTCCAAACATTTTCTGCGGAACAGGCTTTTGTCTTCAAGAAAAATCAAAATTTGTAATAGCAGCTACAAGGAAAAAAAAAAAAAAAATGCTCAGAACCTATTCGCAATCGTTTTGTGGTGAAACTGGGTTAAAACACTCAATGGAATAAGAGAGTAAGTAATAATAAACAATTATGTAATAAAAAATTCATAAAAAAATAAATAATTCAAATTTTATTATTTTGTATGTTAAACACAACTTCAAAAACAATCTATTTAAAATGATTTAATATATAAAAATTCTTTCATTTCGTTACAAATTTTGTTATTTATATGACACATTTTCTTTCACTATTTTGTGGTGAAATGTGGACGAAGTGCCATAAAATAAGGTTGAGTTGTTTTGAACATTGAGGAAGGATAGGATATGAAAGAATCCATAATCCATTCAAAGTCCATAGAATTTGATGCACTGTGCGAGACAATGATACGCATCATTATGACTCTCTTTACATTTTCCCTCTCGATCTCCACTCTCTCTTCCCCTTCCCTTTCCCTTTCGATATTTTCATAATAGGCTTTTATGAGTATTATTCACCATAAAGACATTCCAAATCAGCAAATTTGATTAACTTAATTCAGTTCCCTGAGCAACTACGACATCTATGAATACAGAATAAAGTATAGTACACGCATCTCTTCAATTAAATGCCGAGTCTTAAATATGTAAAATGAATTGTTGCAAGTGAATACACCGCAACAGCCGTGCAAAAAGAATGCATCATCAGCATATGGATACAATTTTGTGCTACTCATAGACCTCTATATGCAAGTACAGAAAGCTGTTCAGTCAGCCATTGAGGAAATGCTTGTATTGAATTGTGCCCAAATTCTAGATATATAATGGACGCCAATCACCCTTTTCAAAAACACGGGCTCTGATCTGTACCTGTCATATTCAAGTTCTCTTAACTGCTCTGTACACTCGCTATTGAAGTTATGACTGGAAGGATCCATGAATCAATTGCCCCATAGCCTTCAAATGGACAAGTTATTTGTCGGTATATAACCCTATTAACAAATCCATCCAAGGTAGTCTTTTAAAGGCAGCTCAACTCCATTTAGCGCCACTAAACGATTTCTTCCTACTTTTCTTGTTGCTCTTCTTCAAAAGAACTGATGCATGGTCAATAGCATCAGATGAATGGCTATCCCCTTTTAACCATAGAAGAGCCTCAGCAGCAGCAGATTTTTCTGCTAATTTCTTGCTGCTGCATGGCTGACCAGCAAAATTCAACCCATTAAATATGACAGTAGACCGGAATTGGTAGTTATTCAGCTGCTTTGTTTTGTAAGTTGGTGATTCATGTCCAGCCCTGTTAAGAAATGTTTGAAGTTTATTTTTAAAATTTTCACCCTCGACTCCACTTTTGGCGTTTGTTTCCTTCTTTACTTGTGATGGGACTTGGCGACCAAAGACAAACCTACCATCACAACGGTCCTCTGAAACCAACAATCTAACAGCTGAAAGAAGCTGACTATGCGATTGTGTTTCCTGCGTGGGATCCAGAAGCTAGCAAAACATGCAAATCAAAGAGTCAATATACAAGGACTTGAAGAGAAACCAAAAATTGATGGAAGAATGTGGCTACACAAATAAATAATTTCCAGAAAATTAATTATGGATTGAACTTACCTTTTTCTGTATCAATTCTTCAAGTTCCGTCTTTAAACTTAAGTAAGTCTTGGCTAATTCTGGTTTCATGAAAAATTCCAAATACCCTCCCAACATTTTCAGGTGACCATCCTGTCAAATGAATTACATGCCAGAGCACAATATATAAGTAACAAAAAAGGAAACCCAGAAAATACAACCAAGAACAACACATCTAGGTGGAAAGTGAAGAGAAAATATGGTAGGAACTTACAAGTCCACCTCTGGATACATTCCCACCAAATAAGAGAAGTGCCGAATCAGATATACCAGATGAATCTCTGAGGAAAACTGAATTCACTTTCACCTTTTCATTAAACACTAACCATGGGTATGGAATTCGGGGTACACAGCCATTTACAGAGCTCTACAAGATGCAGCACCAAAATTAAACTTCGATGAATTATATATTCCCCCAATTAAAACTCATAGTACAAGGATTGACAAAAAATCAGATATTTGAAGAGAAGCTTACAGAATACAAAAGAACTTGACCATCCTCCATTGTCTTCAGTGCTATTGACTTATCTTTGTTCTGCACAACAAAATTTGTACAACCTCACATAAAAAAGTACACAATGGAACCACTACATCATTATAACTAAAACATGACAATATGCCCTATATAATTTTATAAACCAATATAATAATAATAATATACATTTATTACTTAACACAACAGAAGCCCATGAAGAAACATGGAATCTAAAAAGAATCTATCCAGTATTACAGAAAAGTAACAAATACAAACAATTTTGACGGGAAGATCAATTTACAATTTTGGTAGTCCTATTTCAACGAATATTAATTTATGTCCACTTAATTGCCAGGTTATGGTTACCCCCATGAGCCCGGCACCCAACTCCTTCCCCTGTGGTCAATTCTGTTGTTGATATAACAATACTCTTTTTTGTTGATGTAACATTAGATTTTATGAAATGACTTTTTTTTGTTGATGGGGATTAGAAGATATCATGTACGTTGATAGAAAAGTGTCACATCATCAACAAATCATTAAGGGAACTTAATTGCCTTACTTTTGGAAACAGACAGCATATATGCAAAATAAATGAAAAACAAAATTGAACTTCGACAAAACAAAGGGGAGAAAATGTGTTACTCATCGATGTTACTTTAATGAAGATGCCACAAATAGAAATAGAAAATGGGTTCTACCAACATAGCATACAGGAGCACACAGCCAAAATTAAATAAATAAAAGTTAAAACTAAACAATAAGTAACAAAATTTTTAAAGCCCAAGTAGAGTTGATTACCACAACAGAAGATATTCCGGGAAACAAACCCGCACAGATGACTGCTCGGATGAGATGCACTTCACGACTCCATGCATTGTAGGTTTCAGGCGTGTTATTGACCAGACCAATATCTTTGAGCAAGTAAAGGAATTGCTTTCGAAGAGACTCAATGGCCTTGAGTGTTTGAGAAGAAAGAAAATTTCGCCAACAGTACTCATAACCAGCTTGCTGTGTCTCAGCATCTTTCCAACCCTCAAAAGCCCGGACAAGTGCAAGATGATCACTATACTCACGACCAGCAAATTGGGATTTGGCAGACTCTGCAAGCTGCATAGGGCATACAAAGTAAATTATTGAATACAGAGGGCCCTCTCTACCTAACAGACTTTTAACATACTGAATATGATATACTGATAATGAAGGCAGAGGACTGACATTTTCAAATATGAAAGTGAACCATTACAATAAGCACCCAAAAAATATCAATGTCAAATCATATTTACTCAATTATATCAACCTAATCAACCAATACAGTGCACATGCTGGATAGGTCTACAAACTTACTTTAGTTTACTTCCAGTTATTATACTCACTTGCTACCATCAAAACTAATAAAATTTATCACCATTTCTATCAAAAGGAACATCCAAGTTCAACAAAAAAAGAGTCAGGAAGCAGCAGTAAATATCAGCAATAGTCAAAACAAAAACTTACATCCTTCTTGTCAGATGGCATCACAAATGGATCTCTTACACTTAGACCAGCAACAACAGTCATTATAGGATCCAAACACTTGAAGATGGTTCCTAAAATGAGCATCTTGCCAAGTTTGGGTTCTACAGGAAGCATTGCCAATTTTTGCCCTGAAAATTAACAATCCAATCAGCAGTAACTCTAGAATAAATCAAGCCAACACTTGGAAAAACCAATGTCAGGAAAATATTCTTTTCATTATAAGTGGCAGAAGAAATAAACAGCATGGTGCAGTAGTTCTTTTACCTAAAACTGTTAAATTTTCATTCCCATCTAAGGCCCCGATAATCTTCAAATATTCAACAGCATTCTCAACCTGCAGAATGAAATTAATTAATTACATAATAAATGAGTAAAACAACACCGATACAGGATGCAGAATGTCATGAGTTCTACACATACAATTCATGGGAAAGATAAATAACAACCCTCATATTTCAAAGCAAGTTCCAGAAACATGTTCAATGAATTTTACCGACAGAGGCTCTGGTGGCTGTAGAGCTCTAGATAAAAACTCAGAGATGCTTCCAAGTTGTAGAGTTTTGATTTGCAGACACAAGGACTGCAAAGGTGTTCTCAAAAGCTCTGGCATTTGATAATCAGCAAAAGCATCATAAACACATCTGGGATAAAGATGGTAGCATTCGCCAGGCTGAACACGACCAGCCCTTCCTCTTCTCTGACAAGATATGAAAACTTTCTAAGAAACCAGGCAATCTAAATGATATAGAAAAGAATAATCTGAGAAATAAAACATTATGAAACTGAAAACAGACATGGGAGTCGTATAATGGAAGTTTAACTACTTATAAACACGTACTTCAACTTGATTGAGATAGCATAGTCTAATTTCACAAATCCATCAAAAGAATTGAGGATTAGCATCTGACTTCAATTGAGACTTATGTACAATATAAATTATTTAAGAAAATACTTTAACAAGACGGGATATATTACACAAAAATTGTTATTTGATATGATTTGTGGAGCATGTATGATGTTGGAGATCTCACATCAACTAAAGATAAGGTCAATTTACAGTATATAAGTGGGAGCAATCCTCACATTACAAGTTGGTTTTATGAGGACGAGTTAGGCTTAAACTCACTTTCTAATATGATATCTAGTCCCACGTACGAGATGACCATGCCTCCGCGGGAGCAGGGTGTGTTGGAAATCTCGCATCGACTAGAGATAAGGCAAATTTTCAATATATAAGTGGGGGATGAATCAGACTTAAATTCACTTCCTAATATCTGAAAAACAAAAACATATCTCGTGGTGTATCGCAAGGGACAAACCACAATTTGCCCCTTTACATTTGTTACTAACCCAATTACGTAGCTCAGGTCTATATATGGAAAAAACTTAGGCCTTAATAATAATTAAAAGAATAAAATATTTTTAGAATGAAACAAAGCCAAACCTAACCTTATTTGGCTATATCAAAAACTGAATTTCCTGTAGTAAAAGTATTTGGAGCACGGTCTTCTCTAATTTTTTAAGTTTTCTAAGGTATTCCTCTAAACCCTTTAGTAGGAATATATTCCATTCAAACTGGAAAAAGACAAATCAATTCCTTAATCCAAATCCACAAAACAATGTTGAACAATCATACATACCTGCCGGGCAGCAGCTTTTGAGATCCAAGATGGAAGCAAACAAGGAGTGTTATTTAATGCATCATAAGATGTTTCTTTTGCTTTTCCAGAGTCAACCACAAAGACAACATCATTGATGGTAATACTAGTCTCCGCCATGTTAGTTGCCAGAACAATTTTCCTCACCCCTCCTTCAGGATTTTCAAATATCAACCTCTGCAGAAAAGCAAGTAAAATGGGAACAAAAAAATATTATTATATAACTTAATGAAATGAAATAGAGATGTGATTAATTATATCAATTAGAGCATGGAAATTTAATTGCTTCAAGATGAAAAGAAACCCCCTCTCACAGGGAAAAGAAATTCCATTAGCTTCTTTAAATAATCAGCAAATTTCAGAACCGGATGACAAGACTTTCTGAAATCTTGTTACGAATTTTATATTAGAATAATGTCTTTCATTTTCTAAAACAAACTGGCAAAGTTTTCCGAGAAACTAATATGGAAACACCCATTTTTAGAAGAATGTATTTAACTTTAATCACTTCAGAGCTATTATTTCCAATATTTGAAGACAAAATTAGCTATAGATATCTTGAATTAAATTGTAAACTTACAAGCATTATTTTATGGTTACTAAGCTAATAGCAAGATCACCTGCTCAGAGCTGGCCATGGAGCCATGGCATGCAAGAAGCAATACTCGGCTCTGATCACCCAACAAAGGATGAGCTTGAAGTTGATCCTTCAAAGAGTTTATATCATCCCAACCAGTCATAAAAACCAAAACAGCTCCCGGCCTTTCATTCTTAACAATGTGACAAAGCACATGTTCAATAAGGTTAAAACCAATTGAGTCAGGGCACCAACAGGACAATGAATCTTGGGTGCGTAGGCTATATCTCTTAAAGTCTGCAACTTCCAAAGCATCCTATGAAAAATCATAGAATTGAACAGAATTAGCCAAAGCTTAAGGACCTAAAATGACAAGGAAAAATTGTCTGCCTGTACTTGTACCTCAACAGCAGAAGCAATCTGGCTCTTTCTTTTCCTGAAAGCTTGAGCTTGTTTCTGCATTTTCCATGTTTTTTCTTGACCATAGTCATCAATTTGATTATAAGGCGTCAACCGATGTCCAGTTCTTTCCAGAATTTCCTCAAGAAAATGTGCTCGAACTGGAAATGTAAAACCCTAGAATGTGCCCAGGTCCCAATCGAACAAAAGGAAAACAAGTTTATCATATCATCTATAAGAAAATGTATGCAGATTTGCCAAAGCAGCAAAATGTGAAATTTCTCCTAAAAATAACTTCAAGGTGTCAACCAAAGGTTAATATGCCAAAAAATACCAACCAGAGCTTTTCAGTCAACAGCTAAATGGTTGAACTGCTAAAATACACAGTTTTTATTATTTAAAGCTTATACAATAGTTTATCATGAGATAAAATTCACCATGTCCATTAAAGTGCCATATCATTGGTTACTATCAAGTCATCATAAAATCACATCGTAACTGAATGATGATATGATAACAGATTAGAGAGAGTAACTGAACTTTAACACAGATTACAGAAATGACTATCTGAACTTACAGGAATATGCATAGTCGGAGCACCATTAAAGTAAGAAGAAAAAAGCTCAGCATTTAAGGTTGCACTCATCAAAATCAATCTCAAATCAGGACGACGAGGAAGAAGTTCCTTCAGGACAATGAGAAGAAAATCTGACAAGTGAAAACCAGTGGTAAGTATCATTTTAAATAGTATTAAACATTAGAATAAAACAATTATTTACCTACCTTCATTCATTCCACGTTCATGAATTTCATCAACAATAACATGAGTTACACCTTTTAAATTCCCATCCACAAGCAGTCTCCGCAATAATACACCTGTGGTGCAAAAAAGAAGACGGGTATCTCTCCCTTTCATACCCTCCAATCGAACTTTGTATCCAACCTATCAAAAGGTAAAACAAGTAGAAAACTTAAGTTAATCAGTCATGCATAAATGCCAAAGTATTTCAAGCGCCAGCAAGCTGAAAAGGTCCAGAAACTAACAGATTCTCCCAACTTCTCCCCTCGTTCTGCTGCAACTCTTTCAGAAACAGACATAGCAGATATTCTTCTGGGCTGAGTACAAATTATGTTACATACAGCTCCACGTGCAGCCTCAGTCTCAGATTCTAATATGTATTGAGGAAGTTGTGTGGTTTTACCACAACCAGTTTCACCTGAGACAACAACGACCTGCAAATTTTCATTTATGATACCACTTAATATAAACTATCATTCAGCCCACAAGCATATTGAGACTCAGTCTCCACAAAAAAAAAATCTGCAAATATAGAAAACCTATGTAATACCAATTTATTTTACCCTTTATAAATTATTATTTGCTTTAGAAACTATAAGTTGTATCAATTTGATTGTTAGCTTCTGAATGCTTCAAATATGAAAAACCTATGTAGTCTACAGAATTATATTCATGAAATTTTTTGCAAAAAACATGAGCTTAGTGCACTAGTTAATTGATTCCTAAGCCGTGACAAAATTTCTTACATCTGTTTGATAATTGTCCAAAACTATGTATTCCAAAATCTCTGCATGTTTTCTTTTAATTCTTCCTTCACTGTAATCTTTCACATGCCCCACTTGATTCAATATGCAATCTATCTAGTTCATGTCCATGCAAAAGCTCCACATATTTCAATATGTAATTTTATACAAAAGTGATGTGCTGCACTGAAAATAAAAGGGAGATTTGCTCCATGAGCCTGAGGGGTGCAACTGTGAACTGGTCTGCTGACCAGTTTGGTCCATCCCCAAACAGTGATTAATTAACAGTTGAACTGGGAGTCAGACCATGTAAACCAACATAAACCAGCCAATTTACATGAAGACTGGTTTATCTTCAATTACAGTGCTGCAAAGTGGATCATTGTTGTCTTTAAGCAAACTTAACATTGTGAATAATATTTAAGCCAATTTATCATATTACATAATTATATTTAAGTTAATATGTATTTATTTTAATAGTGCACACGTGATTTACATTTATTTTCAATTTAACTCTGACTATTAATTTGTGTTTACAAGACATTTAAGTTTATATTAATTAATTTATTACATATTATGTTATATAACTGTTGGAGATCTTACATCGACTAGAGATAAAGTCAATTTACAGTATATAAGTGAGGGCAATCCTCACCTTAAAAGTTGGTTTTATGAGGATGAGTTATGCGTAAAACCACTACTTACTATGATATCAAAGTCTATTCTAAAGAGGTTTTGTTAGGTCTATCATGTCACCTGTTATTAGGTTACGATCAAACATCCACAAATATTTAGTCTCACACACGAGAAGTATATGTCTCAATGTGAGAGTGGTGGGTTAGAGATCCTACATCGGAGATAAGGTCAATTTACAGTATATAAGTGAGGTCAATCCCCACCTTACAAACCAGTTTATGAGGATAAATTAGGCTTAAACTCACTTCTTAATAATAACATTAAAAATATGCATTTAATTATCAATGATTTGACCACAATTAAACTAATGAATTATGAACTACAGTCTTCACAAGTACAGTGATCAGTCCAATTTTAAAAGCATTGGACAAAAGTATGGTACATTGCACACAGCCCTGCCCACTCAAACAGAGAGACTGCTTCCAAAATTTGAACCTCAAGTTGCAAGGGTAGCAACCAAATCATTGTGGCAAGGCTCATCCTCACACACCATGAAAAATGGTATTAAAAAATTAGCCACTGAGATATAACCAATCTTGGTCACATATTGTCAAGAGTAAGAAAATTTGACTCTAGTGACAATAAAATTACAAATTATACAGCTGCGTCTTACATAAAAGATCATACATGAGCATTAAATCCAAAGCCTTTTTTTTTTATTTTCCTCTAGTAGAAGTGAAAACAAATCATTGAAGGAACTGATACTAAATTAGAAATCTCAACAGGCATCATTTTTCCTTTTTCACCTGATTCTCTGAAATCACTCTCAAAAATGCATCCTTCTCTTTGAAAGCGGGAAGAGTTCTACGAAATTCAAGCATCTTTTGCCCTTCAGGAGACTCCTATAGGTAAACCAACATCTGTTACAACATTTATAAAGGATAAAACGATAAAAAAGGACATCTTACTAAGTACAGAAAATCTCATTGCTAGAGAAGATCAATAAACAGACTTCATCATGATATATCAATGTCAGAAACCAGATAACATGGAATCAACTATCAAAATCTAGAATACTCATTCATTGACCATTAATCAGCAAGTTGGGATAACCGCACTCAAATAGTCATATTGCCATAATTGATTAAATTAGTCAATATAGTTTTGTTATTCATTATAAGTGTATGACCAAAGTAAAAGATACAGGTGTTGTGATAAAGATCAACGCTTAACATTCATAAATTTACACCCACACTATAAATGGAACAAGAGTCAAAATACTAAAACACAAAAAATAATGAAATGCCAGCTGAGAAAATAACAGCAAATGAAATGCACTTCAATAAACCTGCCAATCCTGTTGCCGATGAAGCAGTTGCAAACTTCTTTTTTGAAGGATTTTCTGCTTGACAACACTATTATGAGTCATGGGCTCTGGCTGTTCATGCATTCCTTCATTGGCTGGAATGCTTCTAGTATCACTTGATTTATGCAATGAATTCAAAGAACTCCACGAGTTTGTAGCCTTTTGTGAAAGATGGGCATGGAGATGGGCGTCTACTTCTTTATGAATGCCAAATGGTAAGACTACCTGCACAAGCACAGAAAATGGTCAATCAGGATAGTTGTTATAGAGGTTAGAGAAATCACCAAATATCACAAATTTATAGCATTAAAACTGTAAAGAAAACTGTTACCTGTTGACAACAACTTGTACTTTTTGGTGCTTGGAGTTGTGCTCAAAATTAAACATGGGGATTGGAATTGAAATTGGGACACTAAGGAACTGTTTGATTTAAGAAAATGTTTTCTGTTTTCACTTGTAATTACAAAAAAAATTATCTTGTTTTCAATTTGTTTCTGGTTTCCAAATTTTGGGTAAGAAACAGATAAATCAACCTTTTTCTTTTTTCTATTTTCACCTTTTTAAATGTAAAAAAAATAAGAAAAACATGTTTATAGTTAGTTGGTCGATGGCTGTTAGTTAGGATAGTGTGGGTGTTGCATAGCTCCCTATATAAGGTAGGGATGTTGTATTTTAACAGACTGCATGTAGATTGAGACTGAATGATAATAACAGAAGTGCAGAGCACAGTTCCCTTGACCTCTTTGTTTCTCTCATCTATTCTCTCTATTAAATTACTTATGTCAGACACTATTTATACTCCCTAAACCCAGAATTGCCGGTCACCAGTTTCATTTAGTCAATCAAGGTTATCCCAAAAAAAGTTAAAATCGTGTAGCACGATCCTTCCTTTACACAATAATCCAAACACAGAAAACGATACCAACTCTGAAATTGCAAAGCGATAAAATACCTCTCTCTGCGGGCGTTTATCATCCAAATCAGGGCGGTAATTTGGCAAAGGCGCCTTGCTAAACACAAGAACTCTTGCATATTGCCGGCTGCCAAAGTAAAATCCATTCAGAAGTGTAACAAAAAAACAACCAAACAAACAATATGCACACCAATGGGAAAACAGGTAGCTACCTATACAAACCCATCCTGGTAGCTAAAGTGGAAAGCTGCTCGAAATCGCGACGGTCCTTCTTCTCTCTGGACACCACTTCTTGTTCGTCTTTGGAGCGCATAAGCATGGTCAGCTTCCATCTCCACTCGTCAATGTTCTCGAGCGTCGAGTCACCCTAACAATAACAAACACATTAGAAAAGAACGAACGGAAGCAACTGTGCGTGTGATAGGGAATCGGTTAAGGGAATGGAAAGTGACGAACCACTTGTTGGCTCTGAGAGGGGGGAGACGCGAATTCGACATCGGAATCGTCACTGGACTCGTCCTGGTACGCAAAACGGCCATAGCTGGAGCTGCGCTGGTGCAAAAACGGTAACGCAACGGTCCCCTTGCGCGCGGTGGTCCTCGGGCGCGTGACGTTGACGACTTGAAGTGTGGTGGAGGAGGAGCGGAGGCGAATAGCGGTGCGGTGAAAAGGAGTGGCGGAAATGGATGGAAAAGAAGGTCTGAGAGGAGTGCAGCGAAGGCGCGTCATGGTTTTGAATCTGATGAAGCCCTGAACTATGCCGGAATATGCCATCGGCACGGTGGTGGTCACGGCTGAGAGGGAGAGAGGTTGCACTGCGCAGACACAGAGCTTCTGCATCCCTAAACCCCAGCGGTTTATATCTTATCTTTTCTTACAAAAAATCAATTTTAGCTGTAAAATAAAATATTATATGCTCAATGTTATTTTTTTTTAATTTTTGTAATGGTTGTTTAAAAATTGTATTTACCATGGTTTATGATTGAATATATCTTTATTTTAGGTGAATATGATTATATTTACCATAGTTTGTGATTAAATATATATTTATTTTATGTAATGTAGAGTTATATTACGGTTTTGTTCATATAATAAATATTAAAGAAGAAAAGTGTCTCTGTCTTTGGTTACAGTTTTGCTCTTATAAATATTAAGAAATGAAAGTCTCTTCATTCTTGATTTTTCGAACATTTATCTTTGGATGTTTGTTTCGATACATGTATCTAATATTAAAATGGTATGACATCGGTAAAATATGTATCGATAAAATATTTAATTTATATAATATTTTATGAATTTTTAATTATTTTAGGACGATTTTAACAGAATTTTAAAAAGAAAAAATATATTAATTTTTTAAAAATTTAAATTTATTGTATAAATTTTTATTATGATTATAAAAATAATAAACAAATTCGTTTGAATTAGTTATAAAAAATATATTTTTCTTTACACTTCAAAAATATACATAAATTTTTATTATCAATTTATATAATTTAAAATTATATAATATATAAATTTGTGTCTTCGTATCTTACATATACATATCTTTCTGTGTTCATATCGTATCAGTACTGTATAAGATATGAGACTATTAAGTGTAGCGAAAATTCTACTTACAATAATAATATTATAGTGAATTAAAAAAAAATATGTTAGTTAGTTTTTGATAATATGAGCCAATAAGCTATAAAGAAAATAGATTACGTTTTACATAACGAAAAAAGGTAAAGACAAAATTAGGACCGAAAATGAATACATTTGTTGTGCTTATGATAGATTATATGAATTATTTGGTATTTATATCACAGTATATAATTACAATCATATTTTTCTTTTATTGTTTAAACATAGATACACTTCTTCGTGACTTAATATTTTAGTTTACTTCGTTTGCTAATAAAAAAGAAAGAAATTGTTCATATGTATAAGCAAATTATATAATATTTTCCACAATGTTGAAAAAAGTATTTAATTACAATACTATCTCAACTGTGATAACACTTATAATTATAAAGTGAAAACATTTTCTCTTACTTTTTTATTTCTACATTACTCTTTTATTTTAGTTTATCTTAAAAAAATAATAAAAATATTAACAATTTGAAATATTTCATACAATAAGAAACTTTAAATTTCTAATAATCGAATAGTATTCGTTTTTTGTTTATTTAAAGTATATTAGAGTAATAAAGAAGTCAATGTCACAATTTTTTCACTTAATACTATTCGCATTTTAAAACATAATAAACAAGTAATCAATAAATTGATTTTTTTTTAGTTTTTATTAATTAAATACCTCAAATCTTACAATTAAATTTTAGTTTCTTTAAAAACTTTAATAAAGTAAGAGAACTACTCATATTTTGTGAACAAGTTAAAATACTAGTCTCATAATAAAATGGAGTATTTTAAATAAACTAATGTAAAAATTGTTTATGCTTTTTATTATCACTTTAACTAGTTGTATTCCATGGGTAACATGTGTAATTAATAATTGCTTTAAATTAATATTTTTTTTACTAATTAGCAATATGTAATTTTATTTATTGTTTGAATTAGTAGTTTATTCTAGCCTTAAAAAAAAAAAAAAATCCCATCTTACAAGTTATGATATGTGTTATAATTGTCAATTTATAAATTATTTAGAAAAATAAAAAATAGAAAGAAAAAAAAGAAAAAGAAAACCCCTAGGTTTCGCTAGAAAAGAAACGATGTAACTGCAAAACCCCAATCTTCACTCTTTGTTTCTTCCTCTTCCCCACAAACCCTCTTTTTTCAAATCTAGGGTTTCCTCTGCATCTAGGGTTTCCGCTCTGCAATCACCAATGGCGGCAATCACAGTTCCCCAACACCGATCCTCCAAGACGGAGTCCTACGTCGACAACAAGCGCAAGGAAGACATCCGGCACGCCAACATCGTGGCCGCACGCGCCGTCGCCAACGCCGTGCGCACCAGTCTCGGCCCCAAGGGCATGGACAAGATGATCTCCACCTCCTCCGAGGAGGTTATCATCACCAATGACGGAGCCACCATCCTCAACAAGATGCAGGTCCTCCAGCCCGCAGCCAAGATGCTCGTCGAGCTCTCCAAGTCTCAGGACTCAGCCGCTGGAGACGGTACCACCACGGTCGTCGTTATTGCCGGCGCCCTGCTCGAGCAGTGCCTCCTCCTACTCTCCCATGGCATCCACCCCACCGTCGTCTCCGACTCCCTCCACAAGGCCGCCGTCAAGGCTGTGGACGTCCTCACTGCCATGGCTGTGCCCGTGGAGCTCTCCGACCGCGACTCGCTTGTGAAGTCCGCCAGCACCTCTCTCAACAGCAAGGTCGTGAGCCAGTACTCCACGCTCCTCGCGCCCCTCGCCGTCGACGCTGTTCTCTCCGTCGTTGATAACGCAAAGCCCGACATGGTTGACCTCCGCGACGTCAAGATCGTGAAGAAGCTTGGCGGCACCGTGGACGACACCGAACTCGTGAAAGGGCTCGTCTTCGACAAGAAGGTTAGCCACGCGGCTGGGGGGCCCACCCGCATGGAGAACGCCAAGATCGCCGTCATCCAGTTCCAGATATCGCCGCCGAAAACCGACATCGAACAGAGCATCGTGGTGAGTGATTACTCTCAGATGGATAGGATTTTGAAGGAAGAGCGTAGTTATATCCTTGGCATGATTAAGAAGATCAAGGCCACTGGTTGTAATGTGTTGTTGATTCAGAAGAGTATTTTGAGGGATGCTGTTACTGATTTGTCCTTGCATTATCTTGCAAAAGCTAAGATTTTAGTGATTAAGGACGTGGAAAGGGATGAGATTGAGTTCATTACCAAGACCTTGAACTGTTTGCCCATTGCTAACATTGAACATTTCCGCGCTGAGAAGTTGGGTTATGCTGATCTTGTGGAAGAGGTTTCTCTTGGGGATGGGAAGATTGTGAAGATTAATGGTATTAAGGAGATGGGGAAGACCACTACTGTGCTCGTTCGTGGGTCTAATCAGCTTGTGCTTGATGAGGCGGAGCGGAGTTTGCACGATGCTTTGTGTGTTGTTAGGTGTTTGGTTGCCAAGAGGTTTCTAATTGCTGGCGGTGGAGCACCGGAAATCGAGCTTTCCCGGCAGTTGGGTGCCTGGGCTAAGGTGTTGCACGGGATGGAGGGTTACTGTGTGAGGGCATTTGCTGAGGCACTAGAAGTTATTCCCTATACTCTTGCAGAGAATGCTGGTTTGAACCCCATTGCCATTGTTACTGAGCTGAGGAATCGGCATGCGCAGGGTGAGATAAATGCTGGGATCAATGTGAGGAAGGGTCAGATTACGAATATCTTGGAGGAGAATGTGGTGCAGCCCCTGCTTGTGAGCACAAGTGCGATTACCTTGGCAACTGAGTGTGTGCGGATGATTTTGAAGATTGATGATATTGTAACAGTGCGGTAGAGTTGATTGAACTATAGACATTTGGTTGGAGAGAAACTGAATCATCCATTATCTATTTTGTCTTTCGTGCTTCAATTTTACGTTGTTAGTTTATGTTCTTTCTAGCGACTTTGGTTCAGGTATTTTTACTTACATTAGCTGCTGCTGCTGTTATTTTACAATTTTGATTGTCCTTATGGATACTTGCTCGAGTCATCCGATTCAGAAGCCCTTCTTAATGTGTGTGGGTGTTTAGTTGATATTTTTTGTCTGAATGCCACTATCGATTGTGTTCGTGCATTTTCCTTACCTTAGCCAGACTTGTATATCTTGCGTCTGTATGTGGCTTTGAGAGAATGATTGCCTATTGAAATACATCATTTTAATATCTTGTAATTTTGTGGATTACGTATACTTAGGCTGTTATAGGAAGCATGGCATCGCAAAACTTGACATTGTTATGAATTGAATTGATGGAATATCATTAAGTTATATTTGAAATTTTAGTTATCTGATGATGCGGTGGAATCTGAATGTCAATGCCCTGCAGAATCCGTTAGTTGCTGAACTTTCTCCGGGTGAGATTTTGAATTTTTGGTGTTGATCTCACTGGAAATATTGTATTTAGCATGTTAATTTAGATATACTTGCTAGTGTGTAATGTTATGCATCATACCAAATAGATTTGTATCTTTAAACCTGGATTTATAACTTGTTTTCAGTAGCATTCATGTCAATGAGTATCGCAAGTCTTGTCACTGAAACTTTTCTTCCCTTGAGCCTTCGAGTCTAAATGTGATTATATTTAAATGAAATACGAAGAAAATTACTTAACCCTACGCAAAAATGCATCTGTGATTGTGCTGACACTTCTCGCAAGAAGTTTATGAGTTTCAGGAGTGCATCAACTTCGTTATTAATGATTCCTTCTGTTTTACGGAACTTTTTCTTCTTTGGTTTCGCCCCATGAGATGAGACTATGAGACTATGCAAGGATAAAACAAATAAAATTTTAAAAAGAAACGAGACATCGTAATGGGAAATACGTGGTTTACACTTATAGTTCATCGATAGTAATTAATACTTAAATATTATAATATATATCAAATTAAGTTGAGTAGTTTAAATTAATATAGAAAAAATGTGTTCTATAAGATATCAATTAGTTTATAAACTATGTTTTTATATCTTAAAAATGCTGTTTGATTAAATAATAATGTAAGGCTTGAACATGTTTTTAGAGAAAAAAAAAAAGATACCAATTCAAGCCAATCTTCTGGAATCTTTTTGTATCAGTTTAGGAATGGTTTGGGATCTTCCATTTATGGTTAACAAATTGTCTACATAATACATATTTTTGGAGAGATATGACAATGCAGATAGCCAAAATCCCTGGAAAATGGGTCATTGAAGAATGAATGCATTGAATTGATTTTATAATTGCGTGCTATTAATCAGATTTTGCATACAGGCAGCAGATAACTTGTCTTGCGGCTACCTTTTTAAAATTCAAGATTGAAAGAAAATGTTCTTTGATGGTGGAAAGTGATAGACAACATCCTTTGACCTTAACCTTTGGTCTTGAGGCTGATAAGTTTGTATACCAAACCTTTATATCTTTATTAAGTTGGTGAATTAATTGCAGGTGTCAAGCTATGTAACACAAGAACATTGGTATCAAGCTATGTAACACAAGAACATTGGTATGGTATGATAAGGATATTTTAACACATAATCTTCACGAAGATAGAAATCTATATATAAATTAACAATAAAGGTTTATATGCTAAAATATGTTTAAGGTTTTTTTTTTATGTAATAGAAAGATATTTTTTATTACTGGTTCAAAATGATTTGTTCTTTATTTTTATAATCATAATAAAATCTTATATAATAAATTTGAGTTTTTAGAAAATTATTGTATGTATCCTTTTAAAAATTGTGTTTGAATCATACTAGAATTATCATATATCCCTATTTTTTTTAATTGGACACTTCACCAATAAATGACCTACACGTGTCAGTGTCCGATATGTGTGTTCGTGGACACACCATTTTATAGATTTGTCGAGACTCATAGGTGTTAAGTCAAAGCTTCAAAATGGGGTTAAAAAAATTAAGATTATCATAAACCCTGTCAGCTTCGTGGTGTTTAAAAATTGAGCTCAAAGAATATAAAATCTTGTAAAGCTTTGACAGCTAAAACCCTTGCATGCTAGAAACAATCTGAAGTTGGCGATAATGCAGAAGAAGAGACCGGGTACCCCTCAACAAAACATTTCAGTTTTTCTATTTCACCAACCGCATCAAACCATTCAGTAAGAATCTCCATGGTCACATAATCAGGACTGCATGCATCTTCAATCATTCTGTCCATGAGTTCAAATGCTTTTTGCAACATTTTCTTATCCCGAACCCCCTTGAAAATAGCATTATAAGTTGTTGTATTAGGTCGAACTCCCTTTATTTTCATGTCATCCATCAAAGAAACAGCCCTTTCTACATTGCTATTCTTGCACAGAGCATCTATTAAGATGCTGTAAATCACAGTGTTCGGAGGAACCTTGGAATTAGAACACATTTGCTCAAATATTTTCATGGCCTCATCAACATTCTTCTTTAAACAATATGCATGTATAACTGCTCCATACGTCACAACAGAAGGCTCGAGTCCCTCTTTAATCATCCTTTTCATCACGTTGCTGGCAGTTTCAAAATCTCCAATTTTACCTAAGTAGGAAACCAAAGTGTTGTAGGTTACAATATCAGGCTTAACCCCAGTTACTTCCATTTCATTAAGCATTTCATAAACTCTTTCCAGCTTCTTCTTCTTACAGAATCCACTGATGAGGACATTATAACAGGTTAAATCGAGACCAAACCCAGCCTGCTTCAACCTTGACACAACTACACTGGCATCATCCATCCTTCCAGCAGTGCTTAAACCAGATATCAAACTATAGTAAACAATTGCATCTGGAGAGCATCCAGAACTCAACATATCATCGAAATATTGCATGGCTTTATCGATATTATTCACACCACAGAAGGCAGATATCAGCGCAGTATAAGTAACAGCATTTCCCTTCAACCCCTTTCCTTTCATCTCATTGAAAAACTCAACTGCGTTGTGGACCTTTCCATGTTTGCACAAACCATTAACCATTGTATTGAGGGTGACCACACTTGGCTGAACTCCTTCCTCAATCATCTGACTATATAGCTCGCGAGCCTTACCAATGTTACCAGCTTTGCAGAACCCGTCAATCAAGCAATTATATGTAATGGTATTTGGTCTACTTTGCTTCTTTGTTTTCATCTCTTCTAACAAACTCAAACCATGCTCCTCCCTCCCAACTTTACAAAGCCCATCAATCAAAGTATTAAACAAGACCACATCAGGCTCAACACCAACCCTATTATTACCTTCTCCTTTGCCTCTCAACTTATCAAACACCTGCAGTGCCTCATCAATCCTCCTGGCTTTGCACAAATGATTAACAAGAATCCCAAAGGTCACAACACTGGGCTTTATTCCCATCTCTTCCATCTCTGCCATCAGTTTGTTCATCCTCTGAATGTCCCTCTCCCTTCCCAACCCAGCTAACAAAGCATTGCAGGAAGCAGCTTCAACCGCAACTGCACCACCCAATCTCATCACAACATGCAAAACCTCCCACGCCACACCATTCTTCCGGTGCCGACACAGCTTCGTTATCATTTGAGTAAGCTTAAACGTATCAGGGAAAACCCCATGCTCACACAGCTTGGTAACCAACCCCATAATTTCTTCATCAGCAAAGCTTCTTCCACGGCGCTCCTGCTCCCCCAACACCCTAAAAACAACTTCACCCGTGAAATTATTTGGAGGAAAATCAGAATCCCGTTCAAGCATTTCGTCAAGCACGTGGAGAGCACCATCAATGCCACCCGATCTAAACAACCCCCTCAGCAACTCGTTGCAAATTTCAGAACTTTTTGAAGAAGAGTCGAGCTCCTTGAACAGAATAAGCGAATCTTCCACCATTTGGGCCTTCCCTAGGCACTTCAAAAGGAGGAAACCGGATCTGGAAGTGAGAGCAATGCGACCACCAATGGATTTTCGGTAACTATGAAGCAAGAGAAGCTCTTTCTGCGAATTGGGGTGCTGTGTAGCGAGTTCAAGAGCACCTTCAAACACACAAGAGAGGGCTTGGTGGTGCTCTGTTCTGTCTCCGAGGTAATTGATAAAATCGAGGGCTTTGGGAATGGAGTTTAAGCGAATAGTGATATGGAGGAGATGATGTGAGGCTTCGAAGAGAAAGGGACGAAGCTTATCGTAGTCCCAATGATTGGACGGGTTTTGAAGAAGTTCCACGACTTGGGTCACCGTCAATTCGGCGTCGTTTCGCAAAGGAGGGGATGAATAGCTGCGGCAGCGCCGCACAGAGGGAAACGTGGACGGCAGCAGCCGCTGGATGCGGCGGAGACGGAGGAGCTTGGATTGCACCAACATTGTTTGGAAATATTCCGGCGGCGCCGGTGGCTGAATGCGGAGGAGCTAGTTTAGTTTGAAAGGGTTGGGTCAGTGATTTTCTTTTTTATGTAATTTCAGTAACTACCAACAAAGTGTTATTTTTAAGAGAAATTAAATATAAAAAAGTAATATAATTAGTGATTTATTTACTGATGAAAAAATAGTCACTAAATTCATCCTCACTAATTTTTTTGTATAAATTAGGTAACTAATTCTTGTAATGAATATTGTATGTTTTTGTAAACAATTATTGATAAAATAATAATTTTTTTAGATTATTTTTGTGAGAACACTTATTCCTCTTTTTAAGTTCTTAATTTGAATTTCTTATAATGGAGTTGGTATGTTCTCTTATGCTTTTCCTTTTTGTTTTTTATTAAAAAAAAAATAGTCTCTATTTTTTTTTTTTTTGGTTGAAATCTACACTCTATTTGCTTTAATTTCCTTGAGCTCAAACTTAAAGCACCTACATCAAGATCTTGTTGTACATATAAAAATAAATTATAATTATAATTTGTTAGTTAGGTGTAATTATAAAAAAAATCTATATAAACTCTTTATATATAGTGAAAAATTAATCTTTATATAATTTAGAAAAAAATATGACATGTGGGTGCATTTGCATGCACATTTTGTTTAAAAATAAATAAATTTTAAAATTAAGTAAGGATAATTTGTAAGATGGAATCTTATATGTATTTATAATTGTAGGGAAAATATAGAATAATATCACTTAATTTTGTATTGATTCAAAAAGAAAATTATTTTAAAATTTGTACAAGCTTAATCATGATACTAAGATATAAAAAAAAAGTTATTATCTCCATGTTCACATTTTTTTTCAAATAAATTTATATTTTGGTTTTTCTATTCATAGTAACAACACTTCATTGAATTTATAAGTGATAGTAACTTTTTTTTTCTTTAAATGATATGTTTGTGCATTTTCATAGTTTATGAAAAAACGAATTTATATTAAATAATCTTAATTTATCACATGGATTCAGTTTTAAATAAACTTTAAAAAACTTTTATTATCTTTCACTTACTCACTTTCACTACACTCTCTTTTATATATATATATATATATATATATTCAATTTTAAACAAATAAATGAAAAAAGAGTAATCAATAGTGAAGATTGTTAAAAGAAGAAAAATATCTCAAAGTAATTGGTTTCTTTCCGAAGGATAATCATGCGACTACGATCTTTGAAAAGGTATATCTTCATCTTCACACATATTTTCTTATAGAAAAAACTAATTGAAGTATCAAACTTTCCATTGAATTTAGAATTGAAAAACCTAATTTGAAGATTTGAAAACCCTAATTTGAAAAATCGAAAACCCTAATTTCATATTGAAATTTGTAATTCTAAATTCAACCTTCGTATTACAAGAAAATGCTAACTCTTTCATGTGCAGGACTAGAGACATGTTGCTTAATAATGATTTTATCGATCACAAAAAATCGCCAACAATCAAGAATGATGATAGTAATATCAAAGACAACACTACAATAGAAGACTCTAGCTCTAACAAAGTAAAAGGAAGGTTGATGCAAAATCCAAACAAGAATCACAAGTCAGAGTCATACGATGATTTGAAATTGGATTTCTCTGCTGAACTTTTTAGCTCATTGGAGAATTACCTTCCAAAAGACATACTCAACACCTCTCGTGACAACAAGGTTAAGTACATGTACACCATTTTGCACGATTACCTACCACCAGAAACACAATACAGGGTATTATACCATTTCTCTTATTTTTTTTGTGAATTTTGTTGCATAGTGTTTGATAAGAGGATGGAGAATTTTTAGTTGAATTTAATCTCGATATTTCACATTGATAGATATATTTGCATTGACAATACCAAATTGCTGCTAAATGCTTGTATTTGTTCTTCATTATATTATACGTGGATTCAGTATATCAAACAATTTCATCAAATTTTTTTAATATTATTTTTATATTTTATTTTTTTATACCTTTTAGTGTATTGTTATGAAATATAATTTTTGTTATTATTGCAACACACACTTTTATTATGATTATGATGTTATTTTGATAGGACCAAAAGCAAAGAGAATACAAGCATATGATACTATCAAATTATAAGGTATGTGATCCACAAATATTAATTGTTATCATGATTTGCTAATTAAGAAATTCATGTAGAGCTATAAAGAAAAAAAGACCACAATATTAAGTTATTAAATTAAATAAGTTTAAAAACTCTTAATAGCTTCATCTAAAATGAATTGCATTTCTTGATTTGACAAATTTTAGTTTGCCAAGTATGAAATCATAATTTCAGTAAGTATAAATAAATGCATGTGTTTATATGAGCAGGGTAGAGGGTGGGATGAATAGTAATGTATAGGATTTTAATTTGATGAATACTAAGGTATATGATAATTCTAAAGTCAATTATCATGTACAAATTGGAGTTTATGAGACAATTTTTTCTCTTTTACAAAGTGGCTATTGTGGATCCGCCTTTTGAACCCTCCACTTTCTCTTTGGTACTTTTCCCTTTTTATCTTGCTTTCAGGAAAATCGTTCTCCCTCTTTTTACTCACCCCTCTCTTCCACTATTGCTTTACCTAGTCTTCCTTCATTTCACTACTGGGGTCACTATACTCTTTCCCTAAAATGCCCATCTTTTCGGGGATTATCTACTTACCCTCAACATGACATACTTTGGTCTTTGTTCTGAGTTGAATAATTATTTTCGTTTGATAATAGGTCGATCAATTGACTGACCTAGCCGAACAGTACACAAAGTTAGTTTGCATACTTTTCCTTACTTTTAAAAAAAAATGAATATATTCTTTAACATTTTATCATCTATTTGTTGTTATAAAATAACCATATTCCATTTCCAACATTAAATTCATAATTCATCGTCATGATTTTTATTTAATTAGACTAATATGAAAGTGATAATTTTGCAGCCTCGGTATCGAGAGATATATGTTATTGATCCTACAACATTCTTTGTCCCAACATTTCTGAAAGCAATTAATGATAACACAAAAGAAAGCTTTAGAAGTATAATGTGTGAGCCTGCTCCAGGAATTTTTACATTTGAGATGTTTCAACCACTCTTTTGTGAGTTGTTGTTATCTGAGGTATTTATCATTTCAAATTCCAGAGAATAAACAAAATAATGTATAATTGTTTCTTGAGATATAATGTCATATTTTTTGTTTTATTAGGTTGAACATTTTGAGAAATGGGTCAACACAACAAACTTTCAAGTTATACGTCCCACTACAATGAATAAATTTGGTGTTGTACTTGATGACTTTGGCTTTCAAACCATGTTTGACAAGCTTATGGAAGGTTTTATTTGTCCCTTATCAAAAGGTTAATTAAATTTATACTTGCTCTTTATCACATGATTTGACCAATTATTATATATGTATTTTTTTTTGTAAAAGATAGTAGTTAGTTTCTATCCTCCTTTAAAATTTCCATTTTATCCATATGTATTTTAGTTAACTCATTCTTTGTCATACAGTCTTATTTGCAGAAGTTGGTGGCTCAACTTTGGATTTTCATCATGGATTTGTTGTTGAATATGGTATAGATAAAGATGTTGACTTGGGTAAGAGTTATACTTTCTTCTCATTTCCTTCTAATAGTTCTAAGGTTATTTTACTTTTAAAATGAAATTTTATTAGAATGTATGTATAGTTTGGGTTAATAATGGTTGTTTTAGGGATTTTCTTTTGTTTTGTGTTTGTTCTGGATGAGCTAGAAAGAAGTTAGGGTCTCTTGAGAAATGATGTTTTAGTGTTTTGTTGTGGTTCTTCATGTATTTTTCCTACATGTACTTCTGATGCTTGGTTTGGTGATTATAGAGTCTGACGGAATTTTTGTTGGTAGAGTATTGAGTAGTTTGACTTTTGGCCAATTTCTATATAAAGATTGGAACACTCCTAAAATGTCTTTTTTTTTTATTCTTTGCTTATTAAAAAAACTAGGCATTCATGCTACAAAATTTTAGTATCTTTTTTTGTGAATTTGTTAAGACCTATGTAATTGCTACTAAATAACCTTTTGATTGCTTATAATTTTGAAAACTTTATTCTATGCATATTGTGATTTCAACCTATGATTTAGTAAGCACCTTAAAACTTTATTTGGTAATTAATAATTTACATGATACAATGTTCTTTTATTATTCATTACACTTACCTTGATTTAGAATGTGACTATTCATTTCATTATCTGTAATAAATGAATTAACAAATGGTGTAACATTGGTAGGTTTCCATGTTGATGACTCAGAGGTAACCTTAAACGTTTGTTTGGGTAAGCAATTTTCTGGAGGTGAATTGTTTTTTCGAGGCATACGATGTGAAAAACACATTCATACAAAAAGTCATCCAGAGGTAAGTAATTAACATGTACAAAAATAAAATTGCAGAGTTCTTTAGATTATAGAGATATATGAAAGCCTAGTGTGTGACGTAGACAAAAACACATTACATGAGTTGTTAAATTGTATTTGCAAAATAGGCTTAATACTTGAAATTGGTTGTACAATTGTTGTCGTGTCGGTATAAATTATAGGTTGTTTCTCCTTGCACCAAACAAATGACTTCCTGCACCCCATCATTCTCAAAAAAATACTATTTTACTCCTTTTAAAAATGACTTTTGGATTACTGTTTTTGGAATATTTCCAGAACATACTTTCTAGAACACATTTTATGAATTCTGGATTTACCATTATGAAAATTAAAAAAAAATGTGTTATAGAAAGGATATTTTAGAATGATTTTTTGCCTTCGAGATTTCCTATTCTATAAACATATTTTGCTTATGAAATCCTATTTCAGAAATACATTTTGCTTACAGAATTCTTATTCTGGAATCATCCAAAATTGATATGACATAAAATTTAGGGGTGTAGGAAGAAAAATGTAGGGGTGCAGGAAGAAATATCCTAAATTATATATACTTTTATTTTTTATTTTTATATGGAGTTTATTATTTGAAAACAGGAGAATTTTGACTATTTCCATATTCCTGGACAAGCTGTGCTTCATCATGGTCGTCATCGCCATGGTGCTAGAGCTACAACATGGGGTCATCGAGTCAATCTAATTTTGTGGTGCAAAAGGTAATTTCATTTTTTTAATTACTATTAGTTGTTTAATTCTCACATCCATACACTGATGTGTAAAAAAGTTGCATTTGATTTTATGCTCATGTGAAGAAATATCAATTAAAGTGATAAACATGAAATAATAAGGTGTCCTAACCCTAATATTTTTTCTTCTTTATTTGTTAAATATTTTTTCTAAATAAATTTGTGTAAGAATAATAATAAAGTTTCATATTGGAACTACATAACCATACCTTTGATTTTATTGAGGGATGTAGTTTTGTGATAACTTTTGAGTGGTAGAGTATTTTTGCTAGTGTTGTTTTGTAGGTAGTTGATGGTAAAATTGTGAACTTTGTTGTGTTTAGAGTTTGACGTGTATGTTCCTATGTTCTGTATAAGGGTTGAACCACTTTTTAAGTGAATCACATTTGTTTATTTTTTTGTCGATTAAAAAAATGTCCTTTATATTTTACCATTTATTCTTTCTTTACCTCTTTAAGTTGATTAATTTGAATTAATCTTCCTATTTTTCATATAGTGATGATGAGAGTTACATTATTTTCTATACAGTTCAATTTTCAGAGAGATTATGAAGTATAAAAAAGACTTTTCTAGCTGGTGTAGAGAGTGTTATGAAGAGAAGAGAACAAAATTGTTATTGGATGAGACTCAACTGGTAAGTAACATACATTTTTTTCTTTTGCTTGCATTATATTCAAGAAATTTGGAATGAGTGTTTCATGTAATACAAGCATATGTTTATCATTTTCTTCTCATTTCTATTGTTCTAGTAATATTAGTCCATTGTTGTTACTCAAAATAGGTTTGGTTTAATAGGTAAAGTTGATTTTGTGTGAAAACCTTAATCTGACTAAAAGTAACACTAGCTTTTGAAAAATTTACCCAAAATTTGTTAAACTCTCACAAATTCTTTAGAAAATAAAAAAATAAAAATTTTCATAAACTAAAATTAGTTTATACACAAGTTAACCTTTTCATAACAAATTTGCTTTCATGATAAAAACACCAAACATAACTAAAGTGTCAAAAACACACATGTAAGCATCTGGAGGTTATTGTTGTTTTTAAGACAAATGAACTTTAAATATTTGTTGAAAAAAAATCAATTTCTATGAATTTTGTGGCAAGTAGATGGATAAAGACTTGATGGTAATATGGTATCTACTTATATGTAATTGGTAGAATAAAACTTGATTGTTATTTTTTCTCATATCTACATCAAACAATGAAAAAAAAACACATAATTATTAGGATACATGCAAATAAAAGAAAAACATGATTTAAAAAAGTAACATAGTCATATATTTTAGTCTTGTAAGAAGGAGCTTTGTAACACAATTATTCAAGTTCCTACTTTTTAGGAGTTATAAAAAAACAAATGTAAGGATAGAACATTCTTAGTAAGTGATATTGTTACCTAAATTATTATAAACCTTAAATCCTAAACTCGTTATAACATGTTTATTGCAAAATACATATATATGATTTGAATAGTCTCTTAATTTAAGATTTAGTTTTTTTTAATAATTTATATTATTTATTATAAATATAATGAATTTATGCTTTACAGGAACTGTCCATGGAGGAAGAAGAAACAATGGTACAACCTACTCTTAACAAGTGGAAGTGGGGGCTTAAAAAGTAATGTAACTTTAACTATTTAGTTCAAAAGAATGTGTGTATGATTCTATCTCTAGTGTATGTAAAACTTAGAAAATTCAAGTAGGATAAATTTATTACTTGAAAATTACCTTGAAATTTTCACCAACAAATTATTACTTCTTGTATTGTATAATTTATGTGATGGAATCATGAATAGTAAAGAAATTCTTCTAGTTATGAATGAAAGTAAAAAAGAAAAAGTAAGCAAACAAAATTATGAAACTTTTAAAGAAAAGAAATAATAATTTTTATGTAATGAACCTTTTGTTTGAGTATAACATTAGTTAAGAAAAATTAAATAAAATTTGACATCATTCTCTCATACAAATACAATAATTTGAAATCACTTCTCTCAAGTTTGTAATAAGTAGAAAACTTCTTTAGTTAGGACTCTTATGTTGAGGTCTTAAGTGATGAATTATTATATTTTTTTTTTTATTTTCTTGAATTCGAGTGGTTTAATGTTTTTTTAGTTTCTAACATTTTTTTAATCATAATCTTGATTATCTTTCTTAAAAAAATTATCTTAATTAAAACTAATTTTTATTTCTTAATATTTTATTTGAATTTCATTTTTTCTTTACTTTATTTTTTTCTATAAACTTTAAAAAACTTTGAACCCTCAACCCAAATCCTAAACCTGAATCTAAACCCTAAATCAAACCAATTAGAATAAAAAATATTTCAAAAAACTTTTAATAATTACTTCTAACCATCAATTTTAATTCAATAATTATCTAATAATTGTGGTTAAGCATGTGTAAGTCATTACTCATGAATTTTCTTTCAAAGTTTGAAATAGACACATAAATCAACACATTAACAATAGTTGGTGAAATGCTTCTTCAATATCACAAAGCATTGATGAATTGGGTAAATGTCTATAAAGTATTATACACACTCTAGAATGGAGACAGTGATGTATTTGGCAATGTCTTAAGAAATAGCTGGCATGATCAAATAAAAGTCAAAATTATAACAATTTAAAAGAAAATAGTCAAATTTAATTTTTGTATGTCCATTAATTTAATATGGAGCATTAAAAATTATAGCGTAAAATTGATTCAAAATTCATTAAACTTAAATAATTATAATAATACTTAGAAAGATTAAAAATTATAAAATTTACCTGGTTTACAAATTTTTTTAAAAGTTGTATCGTGTTAAAATGAATATTTAAATTCAAATGAATGAACTTATTTATTCCAGATTTTGATGACTATTATTTTAATTTTTTTAAAAAAACTTACAAATTGCAAGTAGATGATGGAACAATATTATTTTCAAACAATGCATTGTGAAATAGAATATGATTATTTTTATACACATCTAGTGATACATTTATTTAAAAAAATAATGATTCATACTATTTTATCAGCTCCTTATCATATAAATATTTTTTTATAATTTAAATAAAAATAGAAAATAATTTCATTTTTAAACAATTAAAATTTGTTTTCACTCAAATAGATGTCAATTAATATTTGTATAAAATAATAATTAGTTACATGTGCAATTCCTCTTTTATATATCGATATTAGATTCATGGATTAAATCCAAAACAATTTTAAAGTAAATAATAATATTGCACTTAAATAATTTATTATAACACTTGTATTAGGCCTTTTTACTAATAAAAATAATAACAAATAGTATAGCTTATGATAACAAATTTCTCGTGTAATAATTTAATTAATATTAAATAATTTAGTAAAATAGTATATCTGAGGCATGGTCGATGCGGGCCCTACAAGCGCACGCGAATCATATGATCAGTGGAATTAACCTATTTTTTTAAACCAGATTATGTGATTAAATGATAAACAAATTCATAATTAATTTATCTTATTATTACATTAATTTATATAAGAGAAATCGATTCATAAATTTAAATGTTTATTAATCATGAAATTCAAATTTAATATTTTATTTAAGAGACTTGACTTTAATTGTTCTCACCAACCCCATATTGGAATAAGTTTAATTTAGAGTATAGCGGCGTGTTGAATTTAAAGTGCACCGACACACCAACAAAATAATAATAATAATAAATAATGTAAAATATTGTATTATATAATTATTTACTTATCTTTTTATATAGCTTTTTTTTATGTGGTTGTGTAATGAATATTATATAAAAACAATTCGTGAAAAAGGAAAAGAAAAAGTGAAGGTGTTGTGTGCAAGAGGCTTAAACACAGTTTTTAAATGTGTCGAATATGTATCAACACTGTCATAGTACAATACTTGTAAAATACGTATTAGTATTAGTAAAATGTTCAATTCAAAAAATATATTTCTGATAATTAGGATAATATTGACTAAAAGACGAAAACTGAAGATAGAAGCCGATTTGTTAGTCATGAATCTAATACAATTTAAAACTGAGAAATATATTAATTCTTTAAAAACTCAAAATTATTATATAAAATTTTATTAAAATTATAAAAATAAATAATAAATCATTTTAAATCAGTTATATTAAAAATATATTGTTGGAGATCGGTTTTATGGGGTTGACTTAGGCTTAAAGCTCACTTTGTAATATGGTATCAGAGCCATTGTCGAGTATATTCTAACGAGTATTTGTTGGGTTTATCATGTCACCACCCATAATATGTTATCCCATACACGAACTGTTGTCACTCTCGGTGTGAGGCGTGTATGGTATGAACCGATTTTATGAGGTTGAGTTATGCTTAAAGTTCACTTCTTAATATATATAATTCAAAATTACTATCTTATATATTTTAGAGATTATTCATATTATACAATTTTTTTTTTAATTATATTGGTGGAAGCTCTGATTTGCATGTGCATGCTATGTGAATTAATTTCAATCATCCTCTTGGAACCTACATAAGTACGTTCGTATTATATGTTGTTCGGTGACAACTGTAACCCAGCTGTCAAAACCCTAACACCCAAACAAACAAAACCTAACAATTAATAAAGCAGCGTTCTCATTTTCACTTTTCCTTTTAATCCAAACGTGCTTTTCCTTAGCGTTAAGCACATTTTGTTTTTCTTTATTTTCTTTAACAGACGCAACAATTATAAATAATAATAACGTAATTCAACAATCACTATCCCATTAATTCATATATGATTGTTGGGGCCTTTCATCACAAAAAACAGAGACACAGACAGAAAGACATCAACAAGAAACGTTGGTGAAGATGCATCATGCGAAGACAGACTCCGAGGTCACCAGCCTCGACGCCTCCTCCACCACGAGGTCTCCCCGTCGACCAGTCTACTACGTTCAGAGCCCTTCCCACGATGGAGAAAAAACCACCACGTCGCTGCATTCAACGCCGGTGCTCAGCCCAATGGGTTCTCCTCCTCACTCTCACTCCTCCTCCAGCCGTTTCTCCGGCTCCCGCAAGATCAACAACCACCCCCGCAGCCACAAGCTCCCGTGGAACAAGGACATCGACGTCATCGAAGAAGAGGGTCTTCTCCAAAACGAAGATCGCCACCGCGCGCTCTCTCGCCGGTACTATTTCCTCGCCTTCGTTCTCGGCTTCTTCCTCCTCTTCTCCCTCTTCTCTCTCATCCTCTGGGGCGCCAGCAGACCCATGAAGCCCAATGTCCTCATCAAGGTTCGCTTCCTTCGCAATTCTTGATCTTTTTTCCTCCCCTGAAATGGGTTTTCGTCAGTTCTCGATTTCACCTTCTGGGTCGTCGTTTCGCAGAGCATCAAATTCGACCATCTCAGAGTTCAAGCGGGTTCCGATTCCACCGGCGTCGCCACCGACATGATCACCATGAATTCCACCGTGAAATTCACCTACCGCAACACCGGAACATTCTTCGGGGTCCATGTGACATCCACTCCTCTGGATCTGTCCTATTCAGAAATTGTAATTGCCACCGGAAACGTAAGACCCACATGAATGAATCAACCCTTTAACTTTGTTACGCACATTAATTTCTTGAAAAATGAATTTGATCTGAATTGGTTGGTTGATGCAGTTGAAGAAGTTTTATCAGTCAAGGAAGAGTCAGAGATTGGTGAGTGTGGCAGTGATGGGGAACAAGATCCCTCTGTATGGAAGCGGTGCTAGCTTGAGCAGCTCAACGGGTGTGCCTACGGTGGCTGTGCCATTGAGATTGGGATTTGTGATTCGATCTAGAGCATACGTTCTTGGGAGATTGGTGAAGCCAAAGTACTACAGAAGGGTCGAATGTTCCATCAATTTGGATCCCAAGAAGATAAATGTTTCACTTTCCCTGAAGCATTCTTGCGTCTATGATTGATTGAGTGCGAAATGAGGAAGGAAGAAGCAGCACATGGCAAAGAGAGTACTTGTTTATGATTCGTTGGTTATTTTTGGTGAGGAAAGTAATGTGGATACAGCTCACAGGGCAGTATCAGAGAGACGTGTTCTTTTGGACTTTTTTTGGATGCTCCCAACACTGTACACTCCATGGATTCAAACACAAGATAATTAAAGACATGTTTTGGATTTGTTTTGTCCGGTTATGTTATATAGGAATATGTTGAAACAAATCTACTTATTATATAATCAAATAAATATTTATGTGCATGTTATTTTAAGTAGAAAAATGTTTTTTTTATGAATAATTCAAAAAAATTTGTTTCTCATATTAAAAATTCATATAATAAAAGAATTTTTAAAAAGTTATTTTTTTAAAAATTATGTTACAATCGTGTTAAAATTATTAATAAATATTTTTTAAATTAAATACTTTACTAATATATGTCATATAAATTTTATATAAATATAGGGTGTAGGTGTCCAAGAGTGTAGGAATTAGTTAATAATGTTTTACTTTCAATTTTTGGCAATTGCTTCTGCACCAAATTATAGGGGAAAAATCGAAAATACCCTTAAAAAGTGGGTACATATAAAATTACATTCAAGACTTTTTTTCGGAACACAATAATCTCTTCCCAATAAATTTTTCTAAAATGTATTGTTTTCAGTTCTTGATTATTTTATCTGGAATGGAATTTTGTTTTTTTTTTCTGGATTTTTATATCCGAAACACAAAAAAACCTCTTTTGAATTTATTTTTTCAGAATGTATTATTTTTAGTTCTAGATTTTTATTTCCAGAATAAATGATATTTTTGAAATTTTTGAAATTATGTTGGTGCAGGTTCAAAAGTGTTGGGTGAAAAAAAACATTTCCCTCAATTTTTTTAAGGTAATTATAGCGTAATTATAGCCGCCTATAATTTTGAACATTTTTTTACACATGATTAGTTTGAGATCTATTGGGTAAGCTCCACGTCATCAAAGTAAATTCCAAACATCTAGCGCCAATTATTAAACCAAACTTTGCTGATTCATTCAATAAAAACACATAAAATATTCTATAAATTATAATTTAGTAAAAAAAATCTTACAAAGCAAAAATTTGGATTTTATTACATATGTGTAGTGTACTAAAATTATACTCTGTACTTGACATCACACGTGTTAAATGTTTTTACTTAGTACTATGTAGCAAAAGTATTAATTAATAAATTTATTAGCAGTGATTTTGCATTCTACTTTTATGAACTGCTTTCACGTAGAGTAAAATTAGTAACAAAATTAATTTTAAAAACATTATTGAGTTTTTTAAAATGTAAAAAATTAAATTAAATTCTTTGAAAGACATGAAATCTATTGTAAATTAAAAAAATACATAATAATTTTGGCCATTTTGGAGTTTCATTTTTGAAATATGGTGGAGGGTGAAAACCTATGAAGTTCGAATAGTGCCTTAAATGGTGAATTTGTGTCGGATACATGTATTTTGAACACCGACACTTTGTAAGACACATCAGTGAAATGTCTAATTCAAAAAATATTTATTGAATTTCTAATAATTCTACACACAAAAAATACATTAATTTTTTAAAACTAAAATTTATTTTTTAAATTTTTATTATGATTATAAAAATAAAGAATAAATTCTTTTAAACCAGTTATCAGAAACATATTTTTACTAAAAAAAAACTGAAACATTCTTACACATAAATCTTTATTATCAATTCATAATTATACGATATAGATTCGCGTTCCAATATTCTAATTTTTAAAATTATATGTATTTTCGTGGTTAGTGTTCATGTCACAAGTGTCTATGCTGCATATGCATCTTGGAGACCAAAAGTCTCATTTCTATTTCTCACCACACTTTCTCTCTTAATATCTGAGTTGTGTTGACTTGTAATTGTGGTGGGAGTGGAAGATTTGACTGGTGCAACAATCAACCACGACTCTTCTCTGCTTCTAATTTCATCTTCATCATACCTTCTTCTGATTTTGTTGCTTAGGTTCTTGCTTCCAATTTCAATTTCAGAACCCCGCAGCAGCTTCTACTCCATTTTTCTACTGGTTTTTGTCTTTAATTATAGCTTTAAATTCCTCACCCCTATTTCTGCACAATCAACTACTGTCTGCACAATATGATATATTTTTTGCTTTTGCTTTTGTTATGCTTCTCGTTTTGTTGGGCAAAGAAACACTGTAAAATATTATTGAATAACTCTAAACTGTCACAGTTTCACCATCATTGAAAGAAAGTACTGTTATTGTGATCTTTATAAATAGAAAAAAATTGTATAGAAGCCTTGATGGGAAGCCACGGATTCAGCAATCACAATAATGGGCAGCAGCAACGGTTAGGCATAACAGAGCCTATCTCATTGGGTGGACCTACTGAATATGATGTGATCAAGACTCGTGAACTTGAGAAGGTTCCAATTTTCTTTAAATTTTTGAGCTTTTAAGTTGTTGTTACTGTGCTGAACATGGATTTCTGGATGTTCAGCACTTGCAAGATGCTGGCTTGTATGAGAATCAGGATGAGGCAGTTAGTAGGGAGGAAGTACTTGGAAGACTAGACCAGGTTGAATTTATTTTTGAATAGCACTTTTCAATCTGTGCTGTGTGATCCTATTAGATGATAAAAATCATCATAATATTTGATAAAATAGTTATAATTGATATGAAACAGTTCCTACCGAAAAGGTATTTATAACTGAAATCTAAAATATTATCTGAGATTATTTTTATATTTTTCATCATCTAATACCTATCAAGGAAACTGAACTGAGGATGTGCTGTTATAACGAGTTAGATTGTGAAAATTTGGGTCAAAACCATTAGTCGTGGGAAGGGACTAAATGAAGAACTGGTGCAAGAAGCAAATGCCAAGATTTTCACTTTTGGCTCATATCGACTTGGGGTATGAGGCTGCTTTATCTTTCAAATCTTTCCTTTTTTGCATGCACACTCATGCAGTGTACTTTAGGCATCTTTACACTCATCTTTGCACTATGTATCTATGTAACACACAAATACGAATACAAACATTAATACGACATGGATACAGATACGGACATTAATACGACATGGATACGGATATGCACTTCATGTAATATTTGAACATCTATAAACCAGGATTGTACTGTCATATATGACAAGAAGTTCCTGTAGATGAATTATGTTGTAATTATATCTTGTTTTATGTCGTTTTCAAAGAAAAATAATACTTTTACACTCTTTAAGAAATCTCACACACTTTACAGTCCACTTTCATAATATAGTAATACATATTAGATTTTAGTCAAAAAAGAAAGTAAATATTATTATTTTAAGCTTTCAATTCAAATGGGTGTTTTTTGGTGTATGTCAAAATATTGTTGAAAATTGTGAAAAAAAATGCAAATTTTAGTTACAGCTCTCAGTATATTTTACAGTTTTCATTCAACTTTTGTAGGTACATGGCCCTGGAGCAGATATAGACATTCTTTGTGTGGGGCCAAGATATGCATCCAGAGATGTATGATAATTTGTACCATTTTTTGGTTTAAGTATAGGTTTTTGAGGCTATATATTCCATCAGATAAACTGTTATTTGAGTTGGCCTTAGGAAGATTTCTTCGGCGAGCTGCATAAGATGCTATCTGAGATGACAGAAGTAACAGAGTTGCACCCTGTGCCTGATGCTCATGTACCAGTGATGAGGCTCAAGCTCAATGGCGTTTCAATAGATCTTCTATATGCAAAATTATCTTTGTGGGTCATTCCTGAAGTAAGTGATTTAAGCAAGATTAATAGGTTGAAGCTGTTTTTACATATTCTTTGGTTCTTAGTAATACTGGCTGCTGTTTGTGGGACAGAACTTGGATATATCACAGGAGTCAATATTACAAAATGCAGATGAGCAAACTGTCCGTAGTCTTAATGGTTGTAGAGTCACTGATCAGGTCTTGCGTTTGGTTCCAAATATTCAGGTGGTGCCTATAAATTTTAAAGAGTTTTTATGTTCAGCCTTTTTTGTCTTCCGTACTATGAGGTTCAAACACGTCTTTCATAGTCCGTGTTATAGATATGTATCGGACACCGACACTCGTAAGACACATATAAAACCAGTGAAGTGTCTAATTCAAAAAATATTTGTAAGATTTCTGATAATTCTAGCATGGTTCTAACACAATTTTAAAAATGAGAAATACATTAATTTTTTAAAAATTCAAATTTATTGTATAAACTTTTATTATGAATGTAAAAATAAGAACAAAGTCTTTTGAACCAGTCATGAAAAACATCTTTATGCTAAAAAAAACTAAAATATATTTGTACATATAAATCTTTAATATCAATTTATATAATTCATAATTTTATAATATATAGATCCGTGTTTCCGTATTCTATATTTTAGAGATTACATGTATCTTCGTGTTTGTACATATATCAGTGTCATGTTAGTATCTCTGATACATATTCCTTATCATTGTTTTTTTTTTTTAAGTGCAGAATTTTCGTACAACATTGAAGTGCATGAAGTTTTGGGCAAAGCATCGTGGTGTTTATTCGAATGTGTGACAGAGATCTTACTCTAGATTACTTGTTTGGTGTTCTTTCTCTGTTTTGGCTCCAACTTCTTCACTGTTATTTCAAAGACTCAATCAATACACTAATTGGTCTACTCTTGTTGGGTTGGTTTCAATTTGGTCCCATCTTTTGAGATCAACCCCATAACAATGGAAAGAATTAGTATATTATGCCTATTTCTAATGTTCTAATTACTCAGTTACTTAATGTGCAGGTTACAGGTTTTCTTGGTGGTATAAACTGGGCATTGCTTGTTGCACTAATATGTCAGCTATTTCCTAATGCAGTTCCCAATATGTTAGTGTCTCGATTCTTCAGAGTATATACCAAGTGGCGTTGGCCAAATCCAGTAATGCTTTGTGGCATTGAAGAGGGATCACTTGGCCTTCAAGTTTGGGATCCTAGAAGATATCCCAAGGATAGATCCCATCTAATGCCAATAATTACTCCTGCTTATCCTTGCATGAACTCTAGCTACAATGTGTCCTCAAGCACATTGCGTATTATCATGAAGGAATTTCATAGGGGAAATGAAATATGTGAGGTATGGTGCTATGAGTTGGCTTTATGTTCTTTTTGTTAAAAATCTGATGTCGATTAGAGATTATGAGATTTCATAGTATATAAATGTAGACAAACCTTATTTTATAAATTGGTTTTATGAGATTGAGTTAGACTTAAAGTTCACTTCTTAATATGGTATCAAAATCATTAAAATTGTTTGTTGGGATTATCAGGTCACCCGTTATCGTACCACCCATAATATATAATCACACATACGAGTTATTAGATTTTATGAGGTTGAGTTAAGCTTAATGGTGTAATCTTCATTAAGCTGTTCATTTTCTTGCATTTTGACAATCTCACCACTACTTTTTCTTAACAATGATTTTTCTTACTGTGATATTTGAGTGGCTTAATGCTATGCCTCTCATATTTGTAGGCTATGGAGGCTAACAAGGCTGATTTGGGACACTCTTTTTGAGCCTCATCCCTTTTTTGAAGCTTATAAGAATTATTTGCAGATAGACATATCAGCAGAGAATGCTCACGATCTCAGAAAATGGAAAGGGTGGGTTGAGTCTCGTCTGCGCCACTTGACATTGAAAGTATGCCATTGTTCATTGTTTTTTGTTTCACATATTTTTTCCGAAAAATGTTACTTTTGACATCTATAAATGGAAAGATACCCGTTTATAACTATGATTTGTTCAAGATACCAGTTGTACAACTGTGATTTGTCCGAGATACTCAGTTTAAAATTGTGATTTATCGAGTACAATTCTAAAATTGGTTCATTTCAGCAAAAGAATATTTCTTCATCCAGTTGTAATATGTTACAGGATTTTCAATGTATCAACACTCATTTAACTTAACTGTTGTCTAAACATTTAGATTGAGAGGCACACCTATGACATGCTTCAGTGTCATCCACATCCTGGTGACTTTCCTGACAAATCCAGACCTTACCACTGCTCCTACTTCATGGGACTGCAACGTAAGCAAGGTGTTCCTCTGAGTGGTGCTCAGAAGTTTGATATAAGAACAACTGTTGAAGAATTTAAGCATTCTGTGAACATGTACACTCTATGGAAACCTGGAATGGATGTGCATGTCTCCCATGTGAAACGTGATAGTATACCCTCCTTCGTTTTTCCTGGTGCTGTTAGACCTTCACACCCATCTAAAGTAACTTGGCACAGTAAGAGGAGTTCAGAATTAAGTACTTTTGGCCATGCTCATGCAGAAGAGTCTGAAGAAGGTAAAGTTTTTGTATTGGGAGGAAATGGTGATAGGAAGAGAAAAGTAGGTGAAGATAGTGTGGATAGCTTGAGAAGTTCGAAGTCCCTTGCATCTTTGTCTCCCTGCAGCAGGGAAGTTGATGAAGATGGAAATCCTGATAGCATTGGTAGTTGTTGGTATGAGAAATGTGATGACTCAGAAATGAATGGTAGTGGTGAAGAACAGGGTGAGAAACCTGATTTGGAAGATGGTGAAAAGGTAGCCATTGAGAAGATTAAGTGTGGTTCATGTGATTCACTTGCACAGCATGTCTTTTCAGAGGAACCTGATGAGCTCACACCACCATTATTAACTGGGATGCCTGCACCTGTGCCACAGAAGAAGCCCCTTATCAGGTAAACTGTAGCTTGATCAAATTATATATATATATATATATATATATATATATATATATCATTAAAAAATCATTTAATAAAAACTAATTTTAGAGATAATAATAATTAGTCATTATATTAACTAGATTAAATATCATTTTATAAACTAAAAACATTATTGATATCTAAAATAGTTTCTATTATTAATAAAAATTGATAAAATAGTTTTTAAATTGGTTTCTAACTATTTGCTATCAAAGTTTTAGTTATTAACTACTTATATTCTAAAATAGATTTTTAGTGATTAATTTAAAATTTAAAATATTAGTAGAAAAAACTTTGATAACTAATTTAGATATCAATTTATAAGCCATTTTATAATATTTTATTAATAATAGAAATCATCAATAATTTTTTAATCTTTAAATTAATATGTAATTTAGTTAACATAGTGATTAATTATTTTAATATCTATATTTGATTATTATTTAATGATTTTTTTTAAGTATATATATATAATTTTAGTTTTAAATCTTTTAAAAGTAATAAATTATGTCTCTTTTTTAACTTTGATCTTGTAATGTGATTACAATTTTAAAAGTTAAATTAATTATTAATTAAATCTTGATAAAAATAATTAAATATTAATTAAATTAGATGATATTTTGATTTTATTGGTATAATTGATTAATTGAATTGGTTAGTTATGATAAGAATTCTTAAAAAGTTATGATAAAGATGAATTGTGTTATTATTGAATATTTAAATTGACATTTTCATTCTCATCTTCTTAAGTTTTCTTTTTCAATTATGTAGTGCTTTACATTTCCAATCGCTTAAACCCTCAAATGTAGAGTTTCTACATGAAAAGTATTAAAGATGAAATAATATGCATGTATAGTATAAGAATCGACTAATAAATTTTAGAGAAAACTTATAAGTTTTGGTTTCAAGAAAAATATTGAAAAATCATAATGTATAGATAGAGCTTCATTAACACTTCTTAGGGAGAAAAATAAAAATGAAAAGTAAAATTATTTCTGTATTAGTTAAAATGAATTTATGAAACTTATTTTATATTAACTTCTCCAAAAGTATAATTTTAAATTGTGTAAAAGCTAATTTTAATTACTTTATTTATTTATTTTTCTAAACCTAGGTTTTTCAAAAGAGTGCTTATTTTTCTTTGTGTGATCTGCGTGAAATTTAGGTGGTTAACTATTATTTTTTCTTATTTACAGGTTGAAGTTCACCTCTTTAGGGAAAGCTGGTGATTGAAGTCTACCTTCTTATAAAAAGTTGGTGATTGAAGTTCATTATACTACATAGAACAAACGGTTGGAGATCCCATATCGACTAGAGATTAAAGTCTTTCATTGTATATAAGTGAGTGCAAACCTCAACCCTATGAGTCGGTTTTATGGGGGTATCACACCGATACCAAAATAATTAGTTGCAATAGTAATGTTTAACTACCAATTATTTAGTTTCTAAATTTAGTAGCAAAAACTTTGGTTGCTAATTAAATACCAATTTATAAACTATTTAACAATTATAAAAATTAATTTAGAAACCATTTTTTTTTAAAATTATGATTTTCTTGTAGTGAAAGATTTATGTGCACAAGTATGTTTTAGTTTTTTTAACAGAAAATATTTCTCATGATTGATTCAAAAGGATTTATTCCTTATTTTCATAATCATATTATAAATTTATACAATAAATTTAATTTTTTAGAAAATTAATGTATTTTTTTAAAATTATGTTAGAACTAGAATTTTCAGAAATCCAACAAATATTTTTTGAATTTGACATTTCACTAATCCATGTCCTACGAAGTGTCATATGAGTGTCGATGTCTGATACGTGTGCTCGACACTCCAAGTCTCATAGGTTGTGACACGCTTCAAGACTTTTCTACTCTTGATAATACATATAGATATTAGTAAATAAATTGGTATAAAAAATAAAAAATTGTTTTTGTTCTTACAAGGTTGAGATCCTAATAGAGTGACTCCTTTTGTCTTCGTCTTTCAGGTGTGGTGGTCTCATGTTGGTTCTTCCTTTCTCCAAACCGAATGGGATACATGCTAAGACACTTCGATGATCAAGTCAGTCTGAGTACAATATGCAAGTGAGTTGAGAGTGAAAAATTACCTTTGGTATAGGAGTCTCCTCTAATATTTATTCTTTTTAAATGGGTGACTTGCATATGAGCCCAACTGTGCCTTCATCATAATTTACTATTAAGTATAATTTAATTACTATTAATTATAAATTTATAGGTTATGTTCGAATTAGAAAATTATTCGACCTTCTCAACTTAGAAGAGAGATTTGATTTCTGGACAATCCAATAGTCCAGTTTCTATTGTGACGGATATAATCACACTAAAATCAAATGTCTCATTAATTATTAGACGATAACTTCTAACATTAAACAAATTCTAAACTAAATTTAATATTTTGATGAATCATGATTTAATTATTCAATCAATAAAATTTATATTTTCTCCCATTTTATTTTATATGCTGTATTGTTAATATTTTTCACACTGTTTATTAACCCTGGTATTATTTAAATAGGCCCATTTCATAAAGTAATTTATTATAATTTATAAAAAATCTTTTAAAATTTTCTATTAAAACTACAGTTAGTTAATAATAAATAATTATTTAAATTAAGAATCATTTATCAAACTTTCCTAATAAATCTATTTTTTAATTATTCCTACTCATAGATAAATTTCACATTAATTTTTTATAGTAACAATTTTAAATTAAATAATAATAACAATTATTAATTAATTCATTTAATATTAATTCTTATTAAATATTTTTATTAGTTAACAACTTTGAATATGACTTTTATTTATTATTAAAAGTTAATTATTTATGAAGAACTTAATAATTTATACCAATAATACACTGTCAGGGTGTCCATTAGATCATGCATAGAGATAAAATTAATTTATTCCCTATGTCACTCACCACATTCATGTACTATTTAATTCAACATTAAAGTCAATGATGTGTTTGTTATATTGGTATAATTACCTAATTTTTTTAATTTTTATTAAATAGTTTTCTTAATAAAAAAATTATTATATTTAATTAATTTTTATAAAGACCATTCTTCTACAACTCAAAAAAGAAATAAAGACACTACAAGAAAATCATGAAATAGAAACTAATTTTTAGAGACCAAAATAATTAGTTACAATGGGAACTAAAATAGAGACCATTTTAGAAACTAAAAAGAAAATTGGTTTCTAAATTAGTTTCTATTATTTTCTATTATTGTTAAATAGTTTCTAAATTGGTATCTAATTAGCAACCAATGTTTTTGCTACCAAATTTAGAAACTAAATAATTGGTAGTTAAAATCTTAGTTGCTAATTAGATACTAATTTAGAAACTATTTAACAATAATATAAAATAATAGAAACTAATATAGAAACCAAATTTCTTTTTAGTTTCTAAAATGGTCTATAATTTAGTTACTATTACAACTAATTATTTTGGTTTCTACAAATTGGTTTCTATTTCATGATTTTCTTGTAGTGATAGGATGAATATTGGAATAACATCCACTTGCAAACAAAGGCACTAGAAGGTGTAGGATTCTCAAGATTTTGAATAACATTTTTGTATTAAAAATGTTTTAATTAAAAATAATAAAAAATCATCTAATTAATTGTACACATAAATAATTATTTTCTCCAAGTAATTTTTTTTAATTATATACTAGAAATAAAAGTCAAGAATGCTTATTTTATGTAAAATATATAATAAATAACAGACTGATTAAAAACTATAATTTTTTGTTATTATTGTTCAGTACTAATATAGTTTATATATTTCTTTTTTTCTCCAATCCACTAAAATTGTAACAAAACATCAACTCTTAAAACAGATAATATCTTAAATAACACAATTGATTTTATCAATGATTTCCCTAACAGTGATTGAGTTAGCGATATTATATTTCCAACTTGAGGTCGAAACATATATTATATATTTCACCCTAAATAATTTTAGTTTGCAACTTCTAACAAATTTTCTCCATTGGTGGATGCACCTATCAAGTGTGAAGCGTGAAGAGGTGTGAGTGGACACAGGTGTGTGAGGACAACAGCATCATGATTCATGTGGCCACACACTTTCTCACATTTGATCTCTTATGTTAGATTCAGACCCATCTGTGGCCATTCAATGAATCACTGTTACTTTTTTACTTCCATCCTTTTTGCTTGGTGAAAATTAATGAGTTTTGTAATGAGATGATCATGTGCACTTTCTTTCACCCTTTTGATTTCTGTTTAAGACCAGACATTTAGATATACTCACGATTCCTTCATTATCAGAAGCCTTTTCTGTTCCAAAAACCTCGTACCAAAGCAAGTGTTTGTCGGCGGCATGGAGAAGGAGCAGTTTGAGCTTGTGCTGGTGCCGTTGGGTCTGTTGGTGTTCCTCATGTACCATATATGGCTTGTCTATTCCATCGTACACAACCCTCTTCGAACTGTTATTGGCCTTAATGCTGAGTCTCGCCATCAGTGGGTTTTTGCCATGATGAGTGTGAGTGTTTTACATCATCACTTTTTCTCTCTCTCTTTCAATTCATAGCTGCTACTATAAGTTTATGCTTTGAATATGTGGTTGCAAAGTTTTGATTGCAAAGGATGACCACACCACACAGTTGGGTCATTGATGGTTTTTGGAAAAGTTGTTTCTTTTGGATAAAATCAGTGTTGTCCTTACTGTTCATTGATTACAAAGTACTTGTTTCTATCCATTTCATAACTGTGTGGTGTCTCTTTCAATTCATAACTGCTACTATAAGTTTATGCTTTGAACATGTGGTTACAGAGTTTTGATTACAAAGGATGACCACACCACACAGTTGGGTCAATCATAGTTTTTGGAAAAGATGTTTCTTTTGGATAAAATCAGTTTTTCCTTACTGTTCATCAACCATCCCTACTATGGAGAACTAAAGTTCAGATATTTACTGGAAAATATGTAAACAATTAAATGCTTGTCAACATTTAGGACAGGATTGTTTTTGAAGATGATGCGTTTAGAACAGAAAATCATCCAGTTATGTGCTTCAGAACTGATCATTTAAGTTGTGACTTACTCACTTGATTCTGTGATTTTCTTGTTTTATGAAATGTTGGGTGTTCAATTCTGAATAGAAGCCCAGGTGTTTGAATTAATGTCCTCCTTTGTGGTGAGGCTTTTGTCGTTTGATATGAAATTGGCAATCCAACTTGAAGTTTACTGTTTCATTGTTATTACTGAGGAATTCAAACTATTTTCTGGCCCATTGTGTAGTTTGTGTGAGTTGTTTGGTTTGGTGATTGAAAGGTATTGTGTTGGAGTATTTGTTTTTGGCTCTTGACTTATTAGAGGTTTTGAGCATTATGTAATTATATATAAGGGTTGGAATATTACTCGAGTATTACATTTTATTTTATTTATTTATTGATGAGAAAAAAAAAGAAAAACTGAGGAATCCAAACTAGTTATTTTTATGATGATTCTAGCAGGGGATTTTTCCTCTTTCTTGTTGAGTCAAGTGCAGCAGCATATTTCTTATTTCTCCTTCCACACTATTTTTCACTCCAACCAAGCATATCCTATGTTTCTTCCCATTTGGCTCTTTTTGTTCTTGTTTTTCTCTCAATTCTCTCTTGTTATCTTCAAGGTTAGAAAGCTTTCTTGTTTGACTCCACTACTGTTAATTTGAAATGGTCAAAGCATCAAGTTGTGAAACTGAAAGAGATGGCAGAAAGTTAATAATAATAAAATCATGAAACAACTGCTACCATTTGTTTTTATACACTTCCCTTACACGAGGCCATGCTTTTGGCATACATTTAATTGCATTGATAGTGTAAAAAAATCAGAAGAAGACTCAACTTAAGAATTCAACAGAGTTAAGCAATCCCTTGTTGTTGTGTTATTGTCCTTTCCTTACAACATAGTAAAGGGTTTGTCTTTGACAAAATATCCTTACTGCTTGTGCTGACAGATGATTGTTGTTATTTAAGATGTCAGTCTATCTGAAATGTCAAGTTGCATAGTGATGTCTAACATGAAAGTTTTTATAAAAAAATTACCTGCTAATGTATATTTGGTTGAGATAGCCTTTTGAGGCTCTAATTTCCTGAGACATTCACTGTCTTCTACTTCCATTCCTTTTCCCATAAAATATCAGTCTTAGAAGCTATGAAAATGAGTTATGGAATTGATTGTGTTGGTATATTTTCAGGAACCGATGAAGAATGGGGTTTTGGCAGTGCAAACTATTCGCAACAATATCATGGCATCTACTCTTCTATCTACAACAGCCATCACACTCAGTTCACTGATTGGTATTTTTGCTAGCAGTACCTGGACTGATGACACCTCTTCCACACCTTTCGGTCATAGTTCAATCAAACACATTTCTGTCACCATTTGCTTCCTCATTGCATTCTTATGCAATGTGCAGTCCATAAGATACTATTGCCATGTGAGTTTCTTGATCACTGCACCAACACTCAGAGACAAAAGGGAGTATATGGAATACATTGCTGTGACTTTGAATCGTGGGAGCCATGCTTGGTCTATTGGACTTCGAGCATTTTACCTGTCATTTGCATTCTTCCTCTGGATCTATGGGCCCATAGCCATGTTTGCATGCTGCTGCTTGACGTGTCTTGTTCTGTTCTTCTTGGATACAACAGCTAAAATCACAAGGAATATTATTCATAGTAACTCATTCAGGAAAGAGAGGGGAACCCATGATGTAGAGTCTTCTGTGGAACCTGATTATCATCCTTTACCTGCTAACAATTTGTATCAAAACTCAGATGTCAATCATGTATGATATGAGTACTTATAGATGTAACAAATTTGTATGTTCCAATTGAGATATATGAACATGTGCCAGAGTTGTGAGAATGATTGAATGAGTACTAGGTAGTCATTTTTGTTTACTGGTAGTAGAGTTCATTTTCGTGGTCTTTGTGTTAGTTACATTTCACTTCCTTGGGATGAACTTACACTCATGTACCTACTTACAATTGTCCCAATCATTTTTTTCTGTACAATTCAATCTCTCACTCGCCTACAACAAAATGTATAATGAAAAAGTATAGACAATTTGATTAGTTATTGTACCGGTTCGTACGGGAAATCCAGCGGTTGGTCAAGAACGACTAACACAACTAAATTCATTATGTCAAAGCATAAGATTAACAAAACTAATCAGTGGTCAAACATTAGATAATACACTCTTAATCATGATCCAAAATCCTAATCCGGCCCACTAATAAAGGGTATATGATAATCATATAAATAGGCACAAATTCCAAGTATTAGGCACGTCGTCATTCAGTACTAATAGCACTGATTGTCAAATACCGAAATCTCACTTGAACGTCAGAGTGCTTTTTACAGGTATCATCCGAGCTTGGTTTTCATGAAAACAAGGAGTAAAGAAGTGAAAGGAGAGCACAAAGACGGTTTTAAGAAGAGGTAAAGATAAAGCGACCGAGAAAGAAGACAATCGTTTTCTTGGTTCTAACTTTCTAGAATAGAATAGTTATGATTCATAAAAGGACCTTAGATAACTAGACTGTATTTTGTCAAGTTGTCGCCACATGGACCATATGACAGCAAACCAAAAGCTGCCATAAATTCTTGAGTTTCCTTTCTCATCAAACCATATGCTGCTAATAGAAAGAAGACCAAAAAAGAAGTAAAAGAACAATTGATGAAAAGATGTTAAAGTGTTTGTTTTAAAAGAGAAACAACAAGAACAGTCCATCTGCTTGTGTTGGAAACTTTGTTCAAACTAAGATGACCTACAGAGGACAGCTGTTAATACTTAATTGTAATTTGTAATATTATATTTATGATGATTCATGCATCACTGAGCACACTAAGACGTATTTTGGATAAATTAAAACACTACATGGACAGGAATGAATTAAACTAAAAGTTGAAATCAAAATTGATGGTAATCAATATTTTATATAAAATTTTATTTAAATTAATTTTTTTATATATTATTTAATTTATTAAACTATATTTGATATTTACTTTATTTTGTTGAATGTTAAAATTTTATTTCAATTTTATTATTTTTTATTATCCAAAAAGTGATATAATGACTATAATCAAATAAATAGATTTAAAATAAAAATTTATAAAAATTAAATTAAATTAAAAAATGATAAATTAGTATCAATCTATTCTATGATTAAAAGTTATCAATTTTAGCTCGTATAACTTTAACCAGTCAACCTGATCCGTCTTGATTTTTACGAACCAATAACATATCGAACTAAATCAACCCGTTTGACATCACTAATGATTGTTAGAAAAAGTTAATTTTTGAAATTATAAAAAACAAAGTGAAATAGAAGATGTCAAGTAGTTATATAAGGTGGTTGAATATTTCGTATATTATTATTCTACATTGGTAAATAAATTGACCTAATAGAATAGAACCATTAGACCAATATAAAAATATAGGTCAACATCACATAAGCTAAATTAAGTTTTAATGCAAGCTTAGACCAATATAAAAATATAGGTTAACATCATATAAAAATAAGTTATCTCAGAGAAAATGAATTTAATTTTGATGACGCACGCAGAGCTTTGATTTGCAGAATTAACAAAAAAATTGGTCGTCTCTTGACTCTTCATCTTCTTGTGGAAGCGAGGATTAGCTCATAGTTCATCCGAAGGCACTACAGAGAGTTGTGAAGAAGTTGATTTCTGGAATCGTTCTTGAAACTGTTTGATGAAATGTTTATTCGGAATTGGCACTTTAACGAAGCTCGAGTCTTTGAAACATCTTGATGTTGGAAACAATTAACTCATTTTTCTCTTCCTAGGCATTAGATAGCTTGAACTTTATTATATGAGTTTGAGTTTATTTTCGGCTACTGGACGTGGATCAACTTTCGATTTTTGGATATAAGATCACTCTCAGATGGATGTGTATATCTATAAGAGATACTGATTATAAAGTCAGAATCAATTTATTCAATTATCAGATAAAATTACTCTACTATTAAATCACTTATTTATAATGATTGTCGTTGAACTTTAACTTTATTAGACTTTTATTTTTCATACAACTATAATTGTAGTGTTTTGTACTTATTTATTAAACTTTGATATAGTGTTATTTTATTTTATTATTTATTTATATTCTTATAACTTTCAGTATTTTAACTGTCTTTTGATGTGGGGGTGGTGGTTATAGACAAAACCACTTCGTTTTCCTCTGTTTCAACTTTCTTGGAACCCATCTAAGATTACCTACACATGGCAACTTTCAATTACTTAATTGTAAGTAATTTGTAATGTTATGTTTACGATGATTCATGCATCACTGAGGGATTAGTGCCTTTGGCTACGTGTAATCCACACACTTTAAACTTTTTAGACAACTTAAAATACTACAAGGAAGTTATCTAAACCACCACATCATTCACTATGCTCATCAAATAAGTTATTTCTCTGGTTGTTCTATTTTTTTTTCTTATTATTACTATGGTTTTTTAATTTTAATCCATTATTAAGTCTCATTCTCATTAGTTTATGGAATAAAAATATGAATAACGGTATAATAAGTGTCTTTTAGGGTTGTTATAATAAATAAGAAAATAATCAAATTGTTAAACTATGTATTTTAATTATTACCAACTAATCTTATTTAAAGATGAGAAACTAATTTTGACAGACGGTGTTCTTCCTAAAAAGCACATAGAAACAGTTTTGAACAGTTTCCAGTGATAACAAAAGCAACAAAAGAGGATTTCTCCAATTGGACCTGACACCATGGAATGAATAGCATATTATCTCTATCTCAATTTCAGTTCTTTTTTAGTTTCTTTAGCTAAATTAGTCAAATCAAATCATTACAGATTTTACATCAAGATTAGTAATTTTATAGTATATATATAAATGGGTGCAAAATCTCATCTTCTAAACTGATTTTATGAGATTGAATTAAGTTTAAAATTTACTTCTAAATATGATATCAAAATTATTTTAAATCTATCTTAACGATCTCATCTTCTAAACTGATTTTATGAGATTGAATTAAGTTTAAAATTTACTTCTAAATATGATATCAAAATTATTTTAAATCTATCTTAACGATTATTTATTAATTTTATCAGATCACCAGCTATCGAACACAGCAGTCTCGTAATTAATCTTATAATCACCAGCTCACAACACCCTCATAATATATAGTGGGAAAACCTCACCGGTTGTATAAGGTATCACGAGTTGGTAACATCCGTAAGGGGGTTGAGTTACACTTGGTGGAGAGGTTATAACACTTTTTAGGTGGTTTGATTGAGAAAGAATTAATTATACAAATAGTGTTCTTTCCCAACTTTTATTCAGTCGAAATAAATGGATTTTATTTTAATTTTTGCAAACTTTATGAGTTAAAAGTGCAATGGGGATCTTTCTTTTTCTTGTAATGGAGGAAAAGAAGAGAAGGTTTTGTGGGTGGAAAGGTCAAGGTGGACCAATTTGAGTTCACTAAGCTTACAACTTTTGATTGGTTATGTTATGAGCTAAATTGGTGATTTGTGAAAAGGTAAAGTTTGCAGTTTGAAGAGGCAGCATGGAAGAACGTGAGGTAGACTACCTGTTGGTGCCTCTGGGTGTGTTGGTGTTGGGAATCTATCACGTTTGGCTTCTCTTCACTATAATCCGCCACCCATCTCACACTGTCATTGGCTTGAATGCTCAGTCTCGTTACCAATGGGTTCTTTCTATCATGGCAGTCAGTATTCTGTTTCTCTCATTTTCTCTATTTATCACTTCCCACATACTGAGATTTTCCATGGACTACTGATATTACTGAATAGTTTATATAAGTGGTGGATAACCTTGAGTTCTTCAACTAGTTTTAGGATTGAGTTAGACTTAAACTTAGATTCTAGTATGTAATCAGAAAACCTATCTTAATAGTTGTTATTATCAGAAAACCTATCTTAATAGTTGTTGTTAGACTTGTCTAGATACCTGCTATATCAGAGAGAGTATATCAGAGAGAGTGTATCTCATATTGATTAATATCATTTTGTGTTAAGATTTCAACCCAGAATCAGATAGAAAGCATATTGATTAGTAATATGACAAAAATAGTGTATATAAGTTAGGGGTAACTATTACCTCTTGAGTTAACATTTGGATTGAATTAGAGTCAAATCCAAATGCTAATATGTTGTCTCTCACTTTGATATGCAACTGGGCATGTGTTATTCTTTTTCATGAAGACCATTTTTTTTGTACAATGACCTTTTTGAATATTTGTCTCAGGGTAACTATCTGTTAATAGAATTTTTTACTAGCTTATGGTGTTGAATTAGACCCAAACACAAATATGAAGAGGTTGTTTCTCACTCTGAGTTGTGAAACTGTGCATTTGTTGTTCTTATTCATAAAGATAGTTTATCTTGTAAAAGAACAGTTTTGAATGTCTTTAGGAACTACCTGTTAATAGAGCTTTATGCTAACTTTTGGAATTGAGTTAGGTCCAAGCCTAAATGCTAAGCTGTTGTCTCTCTTACTGAGATGTGCTACTGCACATGTGTTGTTTCACAAAGAGTGTTTATTATCTTGAACAATAACAGTTTTGAACATTTGTCTTTAGGAAACTACCTGTTAATAGAACTTTAGCTAACTTTTGGAATCGAGTTAGGTCCAAGCCTAAATTCTGAGATGTTTCTTACTGAGATGTGCAACTGCACGTGTTGTTCTTACTCATATAGACTGTTTATCTTCTACAATAACAATTTTAAGTATTTGTCTTTAGGAAACTACCTGATAATAGAATTTGGGGTATCTACCTCTTGAGCTAACCTTCAGAGTAATGTTAAAATCCAACTACTAAGATGTTGTCTCTCACTCTGGTATGTGCAATTGTGCATGTGTTGTTCTTATTCATAAAGACAGTTTATCTTGTCGAAAATTACTGTGCAAATCCAGTAATAACACTTGTTTTCTAGATTTTGTGTGTTCTTGTGTCCTATGTAGCACAAACACTGATACGACACAGACACAGATATGAAAATACGTATAATGTAGGACACGTCATTTAAGAGGCGTGTCTGATCCTCATAGCTTGTGTCTACTCAGTTGTTTGCATTTTAGCAAGTATAGTATAATTTTACTTACTGAGACAGTAGTTTCCTGAACAAACTCCCTTTGCATTGTTTTCAGGATCCTTTGAAAAATGGGGTTTTGGGTGTTCAAACAATCCGCAACAATATCATGGCATCAACCCTTCTTGCTACAACAGCAATCACACTCAGTTCACTCATTGGTGTTTTTGCAAACTATGAATCAGATACCAAGTTAGTTTATGGCAACAAAAGTTCCCTCAATTCTTCAATCAAACGCCTCTGCATCTCACTATGCTTCCTTGTTGCTTTTCTATGTAATGTGCAATCTATCAGATACTATGCACAAGTGAGCTTCTTGATCACCACACATGCACTGAAAGGCCAAAGGGATTTCATTGAATATGCTGCAAGATCCTTAAACAGGGGGAGTTATGCTTGGTCTCTAGGCTTGCGTGCCTTCTACTTTTCATTTCCTCTTGTTCTTTGGATTTATGGGCCAATACCTATGTTTGCTTGTTCCTGCTTGACATCATTTATTTTGTACTTCTTGGACACAACCACTCAAATCACACGAGATCTTCACACCAAGTCATTCAATAAGAGGGAAACTGGGTGCACAGAAGGAGCCTAGTTTCATCATTCTAACTGTCCTTGAACTTAATAATCTTTTAGCTCATAGTAAAGTTCAATTGTAGGTTTTCTATGTTCATGTAATGATACTATTATTGGTTAACTATTGTACAGTGTTCATTGGAAAGTATTTGTAGCATATTGAAGTATTCTTTTCCCTGTTTTTGAAGGGAAACATTGTTTTTTGAGTGCTGGGGAAATTTACTACAAAGAGTGATATATGTATGATTGGAGGAAATGATAATAATTGGTTAGCAGGATCAAAGCCCATATATTTTATCCTGTTAGGTTGGCTTCTATATGAGGGCAAATTCTCTCTGCAACATATCAGTTCAATATCCAATCTGTCATTAAAAATGACGAAAATGTTCATGCGAAATGAAGAAAATAACCTTTTAAAATTCAAAATAAAAAGGTTGCATGTTGGAAATACTACATCGACTAGATATTAGAGTCTTTCATAGTATATAAATGGGTGCAAACCTCATCTCATTGAGCCGGTTTTATGGGGTTGAGTTAGGCTTAAAGCCCACTTCTTAACATTGCAGAAATTGAAATAGGGCAGGAAGAACTTGGCTTATATGAATCACTGAATTTGTCTGTAAGATGGGACATTCATAACAGAACAATGTTACATGATGAGGGCAACATGATGGCAAAAGATATCAGCTACCAATAGGCTAGCTAACCTATCAGATACTCTTATCAATTCTATAGTCTGCCATATCTTTCTTAACATAGTAATCCAAAATAAATTTGTGCATCCAAAGCTTTTACCTGTCCTTGGCAAATGCCTGCTTTCAGAATGACACTGTAAAGTTTGTTTGTGAATAAAATAACTACATAATAGCTACCATTTTATATATTAAGAAGGAAGATTGAGTAAATAGCTTCACTTTACAAGAATTATGAAACAGTAAATGCTTTTTAATTTTATTACACTAATATATCCACTAGTGTTAAATGATACTGTACTCGATATAGGTCGAAAGGTTGAAGGCCAATAATAAGACAAAAAAAATTAAACAAAAATGAATAAATAATTAAATAATAAAACAATGTAGCAAAGTCCATTAAATAGGTCTAAATATGTACAGTATATTTAATAAATGTAAGGTACGAAGAGTAAAAGTGTAATTGGATTTTAAGCCCAACAAGTGAATACTAATACTATAAATAGGTGATTAACTTAAGAGGTAAATAGAGTAAATTTTAGATTTCTTCTTCCTGCACCCCTACATTTTTCTTCCTGCACCCCCACAATTTTTTATATCCCGAAATTGTTCTTGACCTTTTATTTGAAAAAGGGCACCGTGGTTACCGGAAATCGGGATCTGGAAGTGTGCTATGGATTCATCAATCCAGAACTGAATCATTTTTTTTTCGGATGAGGGGATGTTTTGGAAGCAAATTTTGCATAAATTATTGATTTCTGGATTGCTGAATCCGAAAGCCTAATTTTGTTACGGATTGGTGGATCCGAAATGTTTTTTTTTTTAATTATGGATTTTTGAATCCGGAATGCATATTTTTGTTACGGATTGATAGATTCAGAATGCTTTTTTTGAATGATGGATTTTTGAATGTGAAATGCATATTTTGAATTACGAATTGGTAGATCCGAAATTTTACCAGAAGTGCCAATCCAAAAATTTTCCGGATTCCATAATCCAGAATGCAAAAAAATAAATACAGCATTTTAGGGTTTTTAAAAAACAATAGGGATAATTTGGTCTTTGCATAACATTGTGAGGGTGTAAGAAGAAAAATGTAGGGGTGTAGGAAGAAACTGCCTAAATTTTATCTGATAATTAACTAAAAAATCGATTCAGACTTTCTCATCGGAACTTCTTACAGGTACACACTGTCCAAGACCTGACATTGAGCCCAACAATCGAGAGTTCAAGTTGATCGAGTCCAACCAGTGCGAATTCATAACCTACATCTAAACCTAAGCCCAAATCAAAAGGCCCGATCCCAAATTTAAAGACTGTGAAGCCGAGAAGTTTAGAGGAAGAGAAGTTAATTGCTTTTCTTGGCCTTGTAAGAACATATACCAACATCAATTTTTCAATGTACCCCTTATTTGGAAAAGTGATATTTTGAGAACTTAAATCTGGAAGAATGTGTTTTGCCTTAAAAGCACAAAGAGAAACAGTTCTCAAGGGTTTCCACATAGTGATAACAAAAGCAACAAACTGGACCTTAAAAGTATGAAGAGAACGACCCAATGGAATTGTAACTTTATCTCTAACTCCATTTCTTTTTTTGGTTCTTGAGCCAAATTCAGACACAATCAGATCATAATTGGGAACCTCTCTAGACAGGTGAAAAGGGAAACAGCTATTCTCTGGGACTCTGAGAATTAATTATACAATGAATAAATATCACTTATGAATCACAAACCATGATCTACAAAAAAGGCTAGAACTCAATTGGTTGAACACATATGTGAGAGTTGTTGTAAATCCCATTATAGTTGAATTTCTATTTGTATGACTATATATTAAGAAATGAACATTAAACTTAACTCAACCAAAATCAACTTATATGAGATAAGGTTTGCACCTACTTATATTATGAAATGTTACTTAACATTTCTAACTAGCCTATTTTATCTTTACTTTACAAGGTTTTTTGTGAATGGAAAAGTGGGTTGTAAAAGACCATTGTAGGATAACTAATTTGAATTCTAGACTATAATTTTGGAGGGGATTTGTTGGTTATGTTATGAAGTAGTGAATGGTGAAAGGTAAAGTTTGCAGATTGAAGAGGCAGCATGCAAGTACAGGAATTAGACTATGTAATGGTGCCACTGGGTTTGTTGGTGTTGGGAATGTATCATGTTTGGCTTCTGTACACTATAATCTGTTACCCTTCTCGCACTGTCATTGGCTTGAATGCCAACTCTCGTTACCAATGGGTTCTTTCCATCATGGCTGTCAGTATTCTCTCTCTACATTTATCTATTTTATCTTGTACAATATTTGTCTTGGCATCATATTCTGGTTATATCACTGGTCAACATGAGACATCTAACTTTTTGCTATTTGATTGGAAATAGATTGATGGGTTTTGTTTCCCAGGTTTTTCGAATTTGACAAGTGTTTAATTAGTACTTTAAGAACAACTATGGATTGCTTCTTAGTTGGTGTTCTAGAGTAGAAATTTGGAATCCAATGCACTTGTTATGTTAATTAGTTACACTTTGATAAGCTCATTATCAACTGCTTAAGTCCCTGCATATGGTGTTATACCTACTTGAAAGTTTTTGACAGGTATTTTACCTAGACTGTTTAAAATAACATTTTTTTATAGATATTGTAGTATATTTTGAAGTTACTTGTTAAAGTAGACAATGAACCATACACTTGTACATGTTGGAGTTAAAGTGTGGGTTGGACTGTTTCTTCCTGCACCTCCATATCTTTTTCTAGTACCTCCATACACAACATAAAATACATTTTTATCTTTCTTGTGTCACCCCATAGAATAACTTTTGGATTATGTAATCCGGAAACGCATTTGAAAAAAGACTTTCAGATTACATAATTCGGAAGTTAAAAAAGACTTCCGGATTATGTAATCCGTAAAGTAATCATGCATATAAAAAAAATTCCAGATTATATAATCTGGAAGCTAATTACAAATTTGAAAAATGACTTCCGGATTATGTAATCCAAAATATTACATAGAGGCATTTTTGGAAATACGAAAATCTATGGAGGTGAGAGAAGAAGGTATGGAGGTGCAGGAAGAAGCAGCCTGTGGGTTGATGTCCCATAGAAATGGAAAGTTGAGCAACATAGAAATGAAAAAGACCTACAAATCTTTGATCTTAAGGTTTTGGGTTGAGCTATGTTTTCTTATGTGATTAGCTTGTGGTCCATTGGTGAATATGTCCCTGATTTGTCTCCCTGCATAAAGTCATCAACAACCCAAATCTCATTCGTAAGTATTCAAATAGAATATGAATCAGACACGAGCTATGAAAAATTCTCCATAAATGTGGGGTTAATAATAGATTAATGAGTTGCTAGAAAAGTAGTGAAAGAAATATTGGTGAATTTCAGGTTGCAGTCATTTTGTAATTCACTTTATAGATGCTAATGTTTTGATTTTATTTACTAAGACAATTGTTTCTATTACAAAGTCCCTTGCATTGTTTTCAGGATCCATTGAAAACAATGTGAGCTTCCTCGTTGCTTTTCTGTGTAATATGCAGTCTATCAGATACTATGCACATGTGAGCTTCTTGATCACCACACATGCACTGAAAGGCAAAAAGGATTTCACTGAGTATGTTGCAAAAACCTTAAACCGAGGGAGTTATTCTTGGTCTCTTGGCTTGCGGATCTTCTACTTGTCATTTCCCCTTGTCCTTTGGATTTATGAGGCCATACCCATGTTTGTTTGTTGCTGCTTGACATCATTTACTTTGTACTTCTTTGGACACCACCACCCAAATCACACGAGATCTTCACACCAAGTCCTTCAATAAGAGGGAAACTGAGGACATGGAAGCACCATAGTTCCCTCATTCTTCAACTTGATAACTACTATCATGTACTAAAGTTCAATTGTATATGTTCTAAAACCATCTCTGTTTTCTTATTATTATTATTGGTGAATTATTTACAATATTGACCGGAAAGTATGTGTTGTATCTTGAAGTAATTTTCCCCTGTTCATTTTGTTTCAATCTAATGGTTTTTACAATGATTTAGTTCGGTTATGAACATATTATGAAATGGACTTTAAGCCTAACTCAATCTTATAAAATCGAATTATAAGATGAGGTTTGCACTTACCTATCTACAATAAAATATTCTAATTTTTAATCGATATGAGATCTCCAACACAACTTTCTCACGTTGAGAATGACAACTCGTGCGTGGGATAACATATTTATAGATGGTCTGATAATGATAATAACTCGATAGCGAGTGACCCGATAAGCTCACCAAACACTCACTAAAATAGGTTTGAAATGGCTCTGATACCATGTTAAGAAGTGAACTTTAAGCCTAACTCAACCTAGCCGATTTTATGAGGTCGAGTTAGGTTTAAAGTTCATTTCTTAACAAACCACATAATATCAATCTTATGCTTGGTGAGTCTGAAGATGAACTTTATTAGTGGCACTAGCATGTAATGGACGGTGCTGGTTTACCTTGGTATCTCTTGAATAATTCCAAACTTGTCCTTTCATTGCATGACCAAACATATATGAATGGATGGCATAGCTTTGAAAAACCAAATCAGATTTGATTGGAGTATGCAATTGGCTGTTTGCATAAGATGAAGGCATGGTATGTCATGTGAGGACAGTGGAATGAACATAACATGTTCTCAATAGCTTAATTGATTGTCCAAATGTGAAAAGAGTGATGATATATGTATACAAGGGATGTCAAAGATTGGAGAAATTGATAATAATTGAAGAAACAGGATCAAAACCATATATTTTATCTTGTTTGATTGACTTCTACAGAATCAGTTCATTTGTCAGTAGGATGGTACATGCATAACAGAAGCAGCAGCACCAAAAATATCTGCTATCAGTGTTGGTAGTGGGAATTTCAACATATCAGATACCCTTATCAGCACTATGGTATGCCAAATCTTTCTTACCATTCTAAGTCTGACCTGCTTTTGAAAGGTACTTTTTTTCATTCACTCTTAAAAAATCAACTCACTTTTCTTCATTCCCAAAAAGCTACTCCAATATACAACCTGTATATATAATATAAAGAAATGGTATTTTCATCATTTCATTCAAAAAATAAACATTTTAGACAAAAAATAAGGTTATAGATTGGTAGAAATTGTTAATATATCACTTCTCTTTCCAAAATTTGAAAATGTAAAAAGTTTCGAATTATTTTTTGGATGAAAGAAGAGTGTGAGTTAATTTTTTTAGCAGAAACTGCTACCTGAAACTTAATATACACAGCTGTTGCATGCCCACCAAAAAGTGAATGCTTTCAAAGTATTAAAAAAAGATGACTGTTTTCACAATGACCCGTCAAGTTGTTCGCCAATTGAATAACGACACAACGATTATACTTAAAATCGAATAACTTTAAGAATTTAATTAGAATGTGTGTTTCAACACGTATATGTTTTTTAGCATTTATCAAATAATATGTTATATATATATATATATATATACTTATAAGATAAAATTAGATGATTTGATGTGATATACTTGAGTAGCTGGTAGAATATTATAGAAAAGGTAAAAATTTTAGAGCTGTATATTGAAAAATATCATATTATAATTGTGATTTCTTCATACAATTTTAAAATTGTTCTATTTCAATAATTTTTTTAATTATAATTTAGGGTAGAGTTCTCAACGTATCAACACTTTATAGCAAAATTACGAGTGATGAATGCATAAAAAAAAAGGACATATTCATTTATGGATATTTAAAACTTTGAGAATGATCGAATAGGTTGTTGATGTGAATGATCATAGTTAGCTCAACATCATATATCAATTAATATCATCTTCATTTGGCACCATTCAATGCATGCACATGACAATATGGACTAGCCAATCCATAGTCGAAAGCTTACAAATTCCACTATAAGATGCATGTATGTTTGTTTGTTTTGTACTTTTTAGTGACTTTCTACTCATAGCTTGCACATAGAAACGAATAAATCATGTTTTGTTCTTGTATAATTTTGCAAACGAATTTTCAAAATGATGCTTCACTATATGATTCTCTTTGCGAACGATAGTTGTTTTTCTTTTCTGCTCTTTTTCTTAACGATGGTTTATTCACATTAAATGACTGATTTTAATTGTTTTCATAAAAGTTATATGAAATTCATAAAATTAAGAAAAATTTGCATGTCAGTACTAAGGTTTTTACATTTTTTTAGTAATTTATTCTCATTGATGGACTATTACTTTTGTTCCTAAAATAGTTCTACATTTGTTCTTGTACAGATGTAGAAAGAGATGCCATTGAATTTGAATGTCACACATAACTAATATAGAATCCATATATCATTTTGTAAAGTTGAATTAAGCTAAAGTTCACTTCTTAATAGTCATTAATGTTGCATAATGTAGAAGAATTTATATTTCTTGTCTACTCCAAACTTCTTTACATTCTAATAAACTTGATAAGTCTATGTAAAGTTGTGCACTAATACATAACAACTCAAATATGTGATTTCTATAGTTCATCATCTATTGAACTATCTTGACCTGACCATGTGTGACTATTTTAATTTTCTATTTAAGATTTTAAACATGTTATAGATTATTAATATATTTTTTTCAAAAATAAATAAATTAAATAAATTTGAACAATTCAAGGGTATATCAAACCTTATACAAAAATGTTCAAGCTACTATACTTCACCTATTTAGCCAAAGTCAAACTGAATGGAACTATTAATATTATCATAGAAATTAATATCAAATCAAATTAAATTGTGATTAAAAAATATTATGAATGAATCTTATTAGATGTCTAGGCAAAACAAATCAGAAGGTCTAAGAATTATACAATTCAGAAATGAAAAAAAAAAACAAATCCTACCCCTTTTGTGCAAGGATAATTTTTTGAATTAAAATATTATGGAGATGTAAGAAGAAAATATGGAGGTAGAGGAAGAAACTGCCCTAACTTCTCCAATGAACACAGGGACTTGAACATTAATATCTTGAACCTCTTTTATCTACCATTCTAACTAAATTAATATGGTTGAACCCTTTTATGAATTATACAAATGGCCAACAAATGTATGCAACCCACACTAATCTAGCTAAGAAATGTGAAGGATCAACACTAGGATGAAGATAACACATGATAGTAAATTTTTCATTGATATTAGGTCAATTTTGTTGGAAAATTTAAAAATTAACTTCATCATGGTACTATTCAAACACAAGACCTGCATTTATCAAACTTCAGTCAAAAGGAATCTTCCTCTCTGTGTTATATTTTTTTGTTCCAAAGAAAAAGCATTGATCAGCCATTAGAAACTAAATATTCTTTAGACCATCACCATATTATAACATTTTATTTCTAGCTGATTACTTGCATGCAACAAAGTGAAAACGGTGTGATTTGATCTGAATAATAATAATTTATTTATTTTTTAATCGGCATAATAATAATAATAATAATATTGTTAATTTTCACCCTTTCCTTTTGAATTGTTGGTTTTATATTATATGATATGAAAGTGGTATTAAAATAGTAATGAGCATGTAAGTGACATCTAAATGAGTGTGCATCTACATATCTGGAAAGGGTCTTTCTCATCTCAAAATAACAAATTTATTCCTATTCAGCTATAGCTTTAAATTGGTAGCTCAAGAAAATGGGAGAATATATATTTTCATTAATTTCATGTTTCTTGCATTGCAGGCAAGAAGACAACAACTCATATTTCACTTTATCTTCTTCACATTGTTTACTAACAGTCATAATGGACTTCATCTTCATCACTCAAACCACATCAATGGCAAAAAAGCTGTTGTTAATATCACTCAAAACCACCCTTTTGTCTCCTCTAACTCAAAGTTCCTTAAATTTGCCTTTTTTTCATTCCCCATAATCAAATTAATTACACTATATAAAGTTATTATACATTTTTAAGGTTTAGGGTTTAAGGTTTTTTCATGTGATGATAGATAATTGTTGTTATTTAAAGTGTCAGTCTAGCTGAAATGTCAAATTACATATATAGATATGTCTAACATGAAAACTTTATAAAAAAAAAAGTTAGCTTACAAATTAGTGTAAATTCACATAAAAATCTGCTATGAAAAGCTTGGCCCTTTATTATTGGGAGCATTGGATAGAGATGAGCATGAAAATCATGGAACAAGAGTGTGGGGGTAGTGAGTTTGGAAGAATCGTGAGCAATTAAGTATATATGTTCCCTACAATATGTGATGGTGAGTTTGGAATTTGGACCCCATATATTTTCTTCGCAATCCCTTGCCACAAATTCCTATTGCATGTGGTCCTTCTTCAATAAAGCAAGATGAGTACATTCTTGTTAAAACCAAGCCATATGAAGAAGATCAAGCACAAAACACAGAATCAAAAGAAGCCATACTTTCTCATTCTTACTCTCCCTCATGTGCCATCAACAAACAGATAATAATCTTAGTGTCCAACACCCATACCAGTCTAACTGCAAAATATAAAGGTTAACACCAATCATATATTCTCCTAATTTACATATATATTATAATTTCATTTCATCATTTTATGATCTTGCCATTAATCATAGCCATAGACTGTTTTTTAAAACCCATGTATTGTATAATTGTAACAGCTGCAATTAGTAGAGAAAAGTAGCTAGGTAAATTCCAAGCTGAACATCCATTAAGAAGTTGATCTTAATTCAACATCATATAACTGGTTTATGAGGTAAGTTTTGCACCAACTTATATATTATGAAATTTCTTAACATATGTAGTGGATGTAGGATTTCCAACAACAGTAAATTATACATGATTTTTTGGTGAGTAAAATTCTAGTTCTTGTAGAGATAAATGAGGTATATATAGAGAGAGTGAGGGGGGAAATGAGAAATGGAGGGTGAAGGTGATGACAGAAATATAGAGAGCACAAAGGAGTAGGATGCACCATTGATCAATTCCTCCTCTCTATATATAGTAATATGCATACCATCATCTGTGCTCTCTATCTTCTGTCAACAACCTTACAAAAAACTAGTGCCTCCCTCTCACCTTTTCCACCCCCATAAACCTCCCCCTAAAAGAAAAAAGAGAGTAATAAAATCACATATGTAATAGTGAGAGAGAGTGAGAGAAAGAAAAGAGAAGAGAAGAAGAGAATCGTGTTTGGAACTTTGAGATGTTAGATTTCTTTGGAGCAAGGAGCAACTATTTATAGGAAAATTTCTAAAAGAATGGGTAAAAAGGCATCAAAATATTCCACTAGATTAGCTAGGTAGCAATACCAAAGCAATGACACTTTCTATGTACTCTCCCTTTTCTAACTTCTTCTCACGAGATAATTAAAACATCCTCAAAAGGAAACTGTAAAATCCTAACAACCATTCAAGTACTTCTTATAAAATCATGCATGCTAATATAATCCACTTTCTCAAAAAACACACACACAGATTTTAGTCTCACTACTTAATTTATAAACATAGATTTTAGTCTTAGTACTTAAGTTATAAACATGAGTGTTATATCACAAAATCGGAAGACCGACCACCTAGACGGCCTAACGGCCTTTCAGCAAAGACCAACATCCACGTCATATAAAGGGTTAAGGATGTTAATCCAATTAAAGACTATAAAGCAACGTTATGTTCATTAGACCTGGTTTAAGCCATTCTGACATAACAAGGTCTACTAGAATAATATAAAGAAGAAGAGACTCTCATGGTGAAAGGTAATGTGATTCTGAATTTTGAACTAGAAGATTTAAGTAACACCCAACTAAGTTGAGAGTCAGAGTGCCTTTACACTACAAGAAAATCATGAAATAGAAACCAATTTTTAGAGACCAAAATAATTAGTTACAATAGGAACTAAAATAGAGACCATTTTAGAAACTAAAAAAAAATTGGTTTCTAAATTATTTTCTATTATTGTTAAATAGTTTATAAATTGGTATCTAATTAGCAATTAAGGTTTTAACTACCAATTATTTAGTTTCTAAATTTGGTAGCAAAAACCTTGGTTGCTAATTAGATACCAATTTAGAAACTATTTAACAATTATAGAAAATAATAGAAACTAATTTAGAAACCAAATTTCTTTTTAGTTTCTAAAATGGTCTCTAATTTAGTTACTATTGCAACTAATTATTTTGGTTTCTACAAATTGGTTTCTATTTCATGAT